>Ga0123388_1109820_pt1 | contig 27570 bp, 28 predicted proteins | sample T0HHNO3metaT_FD_89916 | JGI IMG/M metagenome (GOLD analysis project Ga0123388, IMG submission 89916) | Methane-oxidizing artificial microbial communities from Washington, USA to study methane cycling - T0-HHNO3 metaT (Metagenome... | ecosystem: Engineered > Modeled > Simulated communities...
ATTCCGTTGGATGCGGATTTTGTGTTTGATGTGCGCAGTTTACCTAATCCACATTACGATGCAGTTTTAAAACCATTAACAGGCAAAGATTTGCCTGTACAGGAATTTTTAGCAAAACAGCCTGCAGTCATTGAAATGCTGGCAGATATTCAGCATTATGTAGAAAAGTGGTTGCCGAGTTTTAACCAAGATAATCGCAGCTATTTGACGGTGGCGATTGGTTGCACTGGCGGGCAGCATCGTTCTGTGTATTTTGTAGAGCAATTGGCCTTATATTTTGCGGGCGCACATTTTAAACAGCACGCGAATTTGACACATAGACAACAAGTGATTACTCGGCATCGTGAGCTTGATTAATCACTATTATAATTAGAAGCATATGATTAAAACTAGGTTAATGAACGCTTAAGTTAACGCGTCAGAAAGTGGAAAAAGTAACATGATTGGACTTTTAATTATCGCGCATGGTAATTTGGGTGAAAGCCTGATTCACTGTGCTAGCCATGTATTAGGCAAACGGCCGCCGCAATTGGAGGCGTTAGAGGTTGCGACCAATGACGACCCTAGCGTGTTATTGCCACAAGCACAGCAATTGGTTAAATCGCTGAATACTGGCGATGGTGTATTAGTGCTGTCGGACATGTATGGCGCGACGCCATGTAATATGGTACTTAAATTGCTAACACCCAACCTGGTTGAAGGCGTTGCAGGCGTTAATTTACCAATGTTAGTGCGTGTACTCAACTATCGTGAATCCAGCATTAAAACATGCATGGAAAAAGCCATTAGTGGCGGGCGCGAAGGAGTGGTGCGTTTTACCGAAATCAGTTGTGAACATTATCATGTAGCAAATCGAAAATAATCAATCTAACTATTAATACAATTATTTAAACTTAAGTATTTAGCTTAAGTAGTTAAATATGAGTATTCAAACCTTAAGAGCAAAAAATGATTAAACAAGAAATAGAAATAATCAATAAACTGGGTTTGCATGCACGCGCCAGCAGTAAATTAACGCAAACTGCCAGCCAGTTTAACTGTGAAATTTGGATAGAAAAAGCCGGTCGTCGCGTCAACGCCAAAAGTATCATGGGTGTGATGATGCTAGCCGCGTCAAAAGGCTCAGTCATTACTTTAGAAGCCGATGGTAAGGATGAAAGTGAAGCAATCGCGGCTTTGCAGGCGCTAATAAACAATTATTTTGGCGAAGGCGAATAGCCTTGAGTAATCAAGAAAATCAACCATCCAGTTTTAGCATTCACGGCATTGGTGTATCCAGCGGTATTGCCATCGGTCGTGCACATTTGGTTTCTAATGCACTGCTTGAGGTAGTGCATTATCAATTACCCAAGCATTTAATTGACGATGAAATCGCCCGTTTTAATCTAGCAATTGAAACAGTAAAAAAAGAGTTAGAAACCATTCGCGCATCATTATCCAAAAACGCGCCAGCTGAAATCAGTGCGTTTATCAATACACATCTTATGATGCTGGCAGATAAATCTCTGTCCGAGATTCCCAAAGAGATTATCCGCAAAGAACAATGCAATGCCGAGTGGGCGATTAAGCAGCAAATGGATGACATTGTTGAGCAATTTGACGCCATAGACGATGAATATCTGCGTGAGCGCAAACAAGATGTGGTGCAAGTTGTTGAGCGCGTAATCAAGGTTTTGTTAGGGCATCCTAATCAAACGCCTAGTCAAACTTCCAATCAAGCGTCGACCAAACAGCAGACTGTTAAACAGCAAGAAAATGCCACCATTTTGGTCGCGCATGATATTTCGCCAGCAGATGCGATTCAGTTTAAACAGCACCATTTTGCTGCGTTTATAACCGATGTTGGCGGCGTGACATCGCACACGGCAATTTTAGCGCGCAGTTTAAATATCCCGTCTATTGTGGCTTTGCAGCGTGCCCGCGATTTAATCAATGATAATGAATTGATTATTGTCGATGGCAGTTTGGGTGTGGTGATTGTTAACCCAAGCAAAGAAATTCTGGCCGAATACAGGCTGCGTCAAGACCAGTGGGAGCTGGAACAACAAAAATTACAGCGCATTAAATCAACCAAAGCCGTGACGATTTGCGGCACGGCGATTGATTTGCACGCGAATATCGAAGTGCCAGAAGATGTGGTTGCGGTAAAAGCATCAGGCGCGACTGGCATTGGTTTGTATCGTACCGAATTTTTGTTTATGAACAAGCGTGAAATGCCAGATGAAGAAGAGCAGTTTTTGGCTTACAAGCAAGTGGCAGAAGCCATGAAAGGCATGCCCGTCACTATTCGCACGCTGGATTTAGGCGCCGATAAACAAATGAATCCCGATACAGTGAGCAATTGCGCGAACCCAGCTTTAGGTTTACGTGCGGTGCGGCTATGTTTAAGCGAGCCGCAAATTTTTCATACGCAATTGCGCGCGCTTTTGCGTGCATCGCATTACGGGCATATCAAAATATTGATTCCGATGTTGTCTACGCTATCGGAATTGCGTCAAACCAAACTGTTGCTAGAGCGCGCAAAAATCAGTCTGCGCAAACAAAATATTCCTTTTGATGAAAATATTGCACTAGGTGGCATGATCGAAGTGCCAGCGGCAGCCCTAAATGCCGAGGCGTTTGCTAAAGAGTTAGATTTTATGTCGATTGGCACCAATGATTTGATTCAATACACGCTGGCGATTGATCGTACCGATGATGCAGTCGCGCATCTTTACAATGCGCTGCATCCCGCGGTGTTAAAGCTGATTTCAATGACGATTAAAGCGGGTGAGAAACTGGGTAAATCGGTATCAGTGTGTGGTGAAATGGCCGGCGATGCTAAATTAACGCAGTTGTTAATTGGCATGGGTTTGCGGCAATTTTCTATGCACCCGAGTAATATTTTGAGTGTTAAACAACAGATACTGCACAGTGAAGTATCTGTGCTAAATGTGCACGCACGCAAAGTGTTAAACCATACCGATATTGAAAAAATTGAACTTAAGGTTGCCAGTTTTAATCTGCATTAATGTTAAAAAGGAATCAATATGCCAACAGAGATTATTGTGTCGAGCGACTTAACACCTACAAATGATGAAAAAAATATCGCCACCATCACGCATTTAGGCGGTACAGTTTTTTCATTTATTCCATCACTAATCGTCTGGTTTTTAAAAAAAGATGACAGCGCCTATTTGAGCGATCAAGCCAAAGAAGCGTTGAATTTTCAAATCACCATGCTAGCTGCGCAATTTGTTGCAGGCATTTTGGTGTGGATATTAATCGGATTTATTCTGATTCCACTTGTTTGGTTGTTTAATATTGTTTTTTGCATTATCGCCGCCATCTCTACCAGTAAGGGTGAAACGTATCGTTACCCATTATGTTTAAGATTGATTAACTAGAATCAATCTTCATTTTAGAATTCAGGCTAAAAAGTAAAGGAAGTCCCCGTGTCAAATCCATTGTTATATGTCGCTGGTTTACCCAAATTCAATGAAGTCAAACCAGAGCATATCAGCCCTGCGGTGGATAGTTTGATTGCTGAAGGTCGTGCGTTGGTTGAGCAATTAGCTACTAGTACAGAAACGCCAACGTGGGAAAATTTTGCGCTTAAACTAGAAGATCACAGCGAAAAATTGGGCCGTGCCTGGAGCCAAGTCGGCCATATGAATGCAGTGGTCAACAGTCCAGAATTACGCGAAGCTTATAACGACAATTTAGCGAAGTTAACCGATTATGGCAGCGATATTTCGCAAGATGAGCGCTTATATGCGAAATTCAAAGCAATTCAAGCAAGCAGTGCCTTTGCTAAATTAAGCCCAACCCAACAAACAATTATTAACCATGAAGTGCGTGATTTTAAATTAGGCGGGGCTGAATTACCTGCAAATGAAAAAGCACGCTTTAAAACCGTGAGTGAAGAGCTTTCTAAATTGGGTGCTAAGTTTGAAGAAAACATTCTGGATAACACCAACGATTTTAAATATATCGTTGAAAATGTGGCTGATTTAGCGGGCTTGCCAGAAGATGCGATCGAAGCAGCCGCTGAAGCTGCCAAGACAGATGGCAAAGTTGGCTATCAATTTAGCCTGCAATTTCCCTCTTATATGCCAGTTTTGCAATATGCGGATAATCGCGCTTTACGTGAAACTTTGTACCGCGCTTATGCAACGCGCGCGTCTGAATTGAGTAAAGCAGATGAAAATGGAAACCCAAAGTGGGATAATACGCAATTGATTAGCGATATTTTAAAGCTCAAGCAAGAAGAAGCACGCATGTTGGGTTTTAAAAATTATGCAGAACTTTCGCTGGCTACCAAAATGGCTGATACGCCAAAGCAAGTGACTGACTTTTTAGACACGCTTGCCAAGCGCGCTAAGCCTTATGCAGAAAAAGACATGCAGGAGCTTTTAGCCTATGCAAAAAAATTAGACATTAACGAGTTGCAAGCGTGGGATGTTGGCTATGTAAGCGAAAAACTACGTGAAGACAAATATGCGTTTTCTGATCAAGAAGTAAAACAGTATTTCCCTGAAAGCAAAGTATTAGCCGGTTTATTCAAAGTAACTGAGACTATTTTTGGCGTACAAGTGCGCAAAGCCGAAGCGCCAGTTTGGCACGCCGATGCCGCATTTTATGAAATATCTGACTCCCAAAATAAACCAATTGCCTACTTTTATTTAGATTTATACGCCCGCAACAACAAACGTGGTGGCGCTTGGATGGATGAATGCATTACCCGCCGCAAAAAACTTAACACTCAAAATCAATCAATAATTGAATTGCCAGTGGCATTTTTAACCTGCAACTTCTCTGCGCCAGTTGGCGGTAAACCAGCCTTATTCACGCATGACGAAGTCATCACCATGTTCCACGAGTTCGGCCACGGTTTGCATCATATGCTCACGCAAGTCGATGATTACAGCGTTTCTGGCATTAAAGGCGTGGAATGGGATGCCGTAGAGTTGCCTAGCCAGTTTATGGAAAACTTCTGCTGGGAATGGGAAGTGCTACGCCATATGACCGCGCACGTAGAAACTGGCGCGCAATTGCCGCGTGAGTTATTCGATAAAATGGTGGCCGCCAAAAACTTCCAGGCTGGTATGCAAACCGTACGCCAAATCGAATTCTCATTATTCGATATGCGCTTACATGGCGAGTTCGACCCAAACGGAAAACAAACCGCACTCGATTTGATCGAACAAGTGCGTGACGAAGTAGCCGTGGTTAGGCCACCAAAATGGAATCGCTTTCCTAACAGCTTTAGCCATATTTTCGCAGGCGGCTACGCGGCAGGTTATTACAGCTACAAATGGGCAGAAGTTTTATCTGCAGATGCCTACAGCCTGTTTGAAGAAATGGGTACGCTATCCGCAGAAGCCGGTAGCCGCTTTAAAAATGAAGTGTTAGCCAAAGGTGGAAGCCGCCCAGCGATGGAATCATTTGTAGCGTTTAGAGGCAGGGAGCCGAGTTTGGATGCGCTGTTGCGACATAATGGAATGGCTTCATAACAATTTACCTTAATATTCAAAAAGCTAAGTGGTTGTCACTTAGCTTTTTTTACGTCATTATCTCTACAATAATATCTAAAAAAGGAGAGTTACAGTGTCAGAATCTCATCCTTACATATCAGGGCCAGGTAATATTTCTCAGATGGTTACTCATCTTAGAAAAGCATTTCCTCAAACAGTAACATCTGAAACAGTCAAAAAACTTGGATTAGCTTCAAATAATGAGAGTTATGTAATTAATGCATTACAGTTTATTGGAATTATTGATGAAGATGGTAAAAAGACTCCTGAAGCTTCCAGTGCATTTTCTAATCACAAAGATGACGAATTTAGTAAATCTTTCGGAGAGTTAGTTAAGAAATCATATTCAGCTCTGTTTGAGCTACATGGGGAGAGTAGTTGGGCTTTAGATATAGATGAATTAATTACTTTTTTCAGAACCAGCGACCAGACTAGTGATGCAATTGGCCGCAGGCAGGCAAATACTTTTAAAACTTTTGCCGCCCTTTCAGGCTATGGCGAAATTTCAATTCCAAAAAATACGAAATCCACCACAGTTTCCACTAAAGCAAAAATAAAAACAAAAACTAGCATGAAAGATTCAACTGTTCAAAAACCTGAAGTTAAAATTGAAACTCCTCAAACGAGAACTAAGGACTTTGGTCTGACCGTAAGAGTCGAAATTAACTTACCCTCTGATGGCACCAAAGAAACTTATGACAATATCTTTAAAAGTATTAAAGAGAATTTAATTGATGGATAACAGTTTTGATAGATTCCAATCTATTACTAGAGAGGTGCCTAACTTTACTCACTCTAGAAGAGAGCCTACTAAAATCAATCAACTACATCCTTATGAAGAGAGGAATGTTCATCCTGAAATAGATACAATTACAAGAGCACTTTTCGACAATGGGCATTATTCCCATGCGACATTTGAAGCATTTAAATATATTGATAAAAAAGTTCAAAAGCTATCCAGTTGCAATGAGTCTGGATATAAGTTGATGACTCAAGCTTTTAATGAGGCATCGCCTTTGATTAAATTAACCAATTTATCTAATACCAGTGAAAAAGATGAGCAGAAAGGATATATGTTTATATTTACTGGCGCTGTTATGGCCATCAGGAATCCAAGAGGACATGAGGTTTCAATGAAAGAAACCCCCACTCAATGTTTAGATCACATAAGTTTAGCCTCTTTGTTATTAAGACGTTTGAGTGATGTTAAGTAGTAGATTAATTATTGATATGTTGAGCTAACCAAAGTGTTAGGTTCTTGAACCATGCATAATCCTGCAAGCATTTAACCAATCTTTCAAGCTAACAACTACTTCGTGGCAATTTTCCCTGACGTATTCACTTGGTTGCTGTAAATCAGGCACTACCACCACCTTTAAACCTGCAGCAATTGCAGCGCGAGCGCCAGTCTCGCTGTCTTCAAATGCAATACATTCTTCAACATTCAAGCCCAATTTTTTAACAGCAAGCAAGTAAATATCCGGGCTGGGTTTGCCATGTGTGACTTCTTGCCCGCTGGTGACATGGCCGAAAAAATCCAGCACGCCGACTTGGCTTAAGCGGTGATTGATATGCTGCGTGGGCGAAGAAGATGCCACGCTACAAACAATATTGTTGGCTTGATAATATTGAAGCAAATCCAGCGCGCCAGGCTTAAGCGGAAAGCTTTGATTGCATTCTGCCAATCGAGCATCTAAACCTTGCATGACTAAGTTAAAGTTTTCCACGCCATTTAATTGCTCAATCATCCTATGCGTGGAATCTGGTCCCGCGCGGCCAATCAGCTGGGCATATTCAGCTTGAGTGTAAGTAATGCCTATTTCCTTGGCGGCGGAGATGCACGCTTGCATAATGATGCGCTCAGAATCAATCAACAAACCATCCATATCGAATATTGCCGCTTTAATCACTTTTATAATGCCCAAAAAAAGCTCAAACTTTAACACATGCTTTAATAAGAGCTAAAATACTTAACACTAAAAAACAGTCAATTTTTAACGCGTGATAAAATAAAACCCGTTATTTAACAACAAGGTAATTCTGTGAAACTAGCAACGTGGAATGTCAACTCGCTGAATGTGCGTCTGCCGCACGTGTTGGATTGGTTGCGGGATAATCCTGTCGATGTGTTGTGTATTCAAGAAACCAAGCAAGAAGACAGCAAATTCCCCTATGCTGAATTAGCCGCTGCAGGTTATCAGTCTGTGCATGCGGGCCAAAAAACCTATAACGGTGTGGCGATTCTAAGTCGTCATGAAATGACCGATATTGAGCGCGGGATTTTCGATTTTGAGGATGCACAGCAGCGCGTGATTAGTGCGACGATTACTGATGTTTCTGGCAAGCACATTCGTGTTGTTTGTGTGTATATCGTCAATGGTCAGGCGGTGGATTCTGAGAAGTATATTTACAAAATGCGTTGGTTGGATGCATTAACCATTTGGCTTGCGGAAGAGCTGAAAAAATATCCTAATTTGGTATTGCTAGGCGATTACAACATTGCACCGGAAGACCGTGATTGTCATGATCCTGCTGCGTGGATAGGGCAGATATTGGTCAGCCCCAAAGAGCGAGAAGCGTTTCAGCGTATTATTAATTTAGGTCTACACGATAGTTTTAGATTATTTGAACAGGTCGAAAAAAGTTTTACTTGGTGGGATTACCGCATGATGGGTTTTAGACGCAATTTTGGCATGCGCATTGACCATATTTTGGTCAGCGATGCGCTTAAGCCGCTTTGCCAAACTTGCGTGATTGATAAAACACCGCGCAAACTAGAGCGTCCATCGGATCACACGCCTGTAGTTTTAACGCTGGGTTAAAAGTTGTTATCTAAATTAGCTTTAAATTTAGTACAGAAGCTAGTCTGCAAAATCTTTGCTAGATATTAGCTAGCCTTTGATTTTAATGCCCAACTGCTTAAGTTTGCGATACAAATGCGTGCGTTCCAAGCCAGAAATTTCGGCTAGTTTGCTCATATTGTTATTGATGAGTTTCATATGATATTGAAAGTAAAAACGTTCAAAATCATCGCGCGCTTCGCGTAAAGGTTGAACCAATTCGATTGGTAATGATGGCGAGTTAGTGGTTTGATTTATTTCGCTGGCAGTGAATTGCTCAAGTACGCGGTTTACGTCGCTCAGTGTGATTTTGTCGGTCAAACTACTTAACATAGCGTTTTGTACAACCGCTTCTAATTCAGCCAAATCGCCTGGCCATTCCGCATTTCTTAACGCATTTAATGCGGCAATATCAAAGCTTTTGTAATCCGCTCCAGAGGTTTCTACTAGCAAGCTTGCCATGGCGGTTGCTAAATCGGGAATATCTTCTTTATGGTCATTTAGCGCTGGTACTTTTAAGGTACTTTGCGATAAGGTTTGCATTAAGCTGTAATCAAATTGTGCGTTATCCGCCAATTGCGGCAAACTGAATGCACTGGCACATACAACACGCACTTGATACTTTTCTGCTTTGCTTAATAGCAATTGCAGGCCTTTTTGTTCGGTTTTATTCAGTGCGGCAACTTCATCCACGTACAAAACGCCATCGCGTGTTGATTCTAAAATCTCTAGAGGTGCACTGGCGAGCTTTTCATATTCTGTAAGGCTTAGCCAAGGCGTGCCGGCGGTGTGCAAAAAGCGCGCGCAGAGTTCTACGCTACCGCCTTTTTTGCCGATTAGTAGCAACGCATTTTTAGTGCGAGAAATTTGCTCTAAGCGTTGCTTTAATTCGTTAATCACCAAACTTTTACCAAAACTGGCTAAATTCATCTCCGTTTTTGGTAGATTTTCAGCATGTTTTAATGCCGCTAATACGGTTTTCAGTAATTTTTGTAACGCGATTGGTTTCTCTAAAAAATCAAAGGCGCCAATGCGTGTAGCTTCTACCGCCGTATCAATCGTGCCGTGGCCAGACATCATCACAACAGGCATCGTCAGTAATCCGGCGTTGCCCCATTCTTTCAGCAAGCTAATACCATCACAATCAGGCATCCAAATATCTAATAACACTAAATCTGGACGCTGTTTTAGGCGCGCATCTCTAGCTGCTTGGGCGTTTTCTGCCAGCGTAATATGATGACCTTCGTCCTCTAAAATATCTCTTAATAATTCGCGAATGCCTATTTCGTCATCCACCACCAAAATATGCCGTGATGTCATGCTTTGTTTTTCCTAACCAGTTTTTTACTGTTACTTTTGTTCATTTTACTCATATTTTTCTGGGCCTTACGTCTACTATTTTCTTTTAGCTTCATGAGTAATCGGCAAAAAAATTGTCACACAAGCGCCACCAGAAGTGTTGTTTTCAATTTTAATTTGGCCTGCATGTTCATCTACCATTTTTTTTACAATCGCCAAACCTAAGCCAGTGCCATGCGCTTTGGTGGTGACATACGGCTCATAAGCGTGTGAAATTAATGCTGCGGGAAAACCCTGTCCATTATCTCTGACCATCAGCTTAATCGTAGATTCATTAAAACTGGTTTGAACTAAAATTTCCGGATGACTAATAGGCTGATTTTCTTCAGTAGGCATAAGTGCATCTTGCGCGTTTTGCATTAAGTTATGTAACACTTGCCGTAACATCGTCGCGTCGCCTAAAATGTCCGGCATATTGGGCATTAAGTCATACGTCATTTTAACGCTGGAATGCTCATTTGTGGCCTCATCGCGCACATTTTCATACAACGTCGAAACATCTTTAATCAGCGCGTTGATGTTCAGCTTACTCAAGTTTGCCGAGGGCGCGCGCGCATATTCGCTAAACTCGTTCACCATGGTTTTCATGGCGCTCACTTGGTTAACAATTGTATCAGTGGCACGTTGTAGCATGCTGGCATCATCGGCATTTAATTTACTGCTCAGTTTGTGTTGCAGGCGCTCGGCAGACAATTGAATCGGCGTGAGCGGGTTTTTAATCTCATGCGCCAGCCTACGCGCAACTTCACCCCAAGCGGCATCGCGCTGAGCTTGCACCATCGTTGTTACATCATCAAACACCACCACAAAGCCGTTATCATTACTACCTGCACTAGTGTTATGTGGCAGACGAGTCGCACGGACTAAAAGCAATTGTTTGCCTTGCTGTTTGACGATTTCAATTTGGCGCGTCAGCTCAGTTTTAGCTAGCTCATCGGATTTAGTCAGCTCAAAATGCGATTTCACTAAGCTAATAAATTCTGCTAGAAAAAGATTACTTTCGCTAATTTTAGTAAATTGTTGATTTTCAAACGGTGCAAGATTTAAACCTAAAATCGTGCTGGCAGTCAGGTTAAAGGTACGCAGTTCACCTTGTTCATTGATCGCCAATACGCCAGATGACAGATGCGCCAGAATGGTGGCCAAATAGCTACGCGCGGCTTCCACACGCACACGGTTGCGCTCAGTCGCTTTGGTGGCGTCATCTAATTGGCGCGTCATACTATTGAATGACTTAACCAATACACCCAGCTCATCTTTGCCATGTTCTGGCAACATAGTGCTGTAATCGCCACTGGCAATGGCGCGCGTGCCTTCTGCTAATACCGTTAATGGCTGCGTGATACGGCGACTTAATACAAATGCAATCGCCAATGCGGATAACATCGCTAACATCAATACCAAAGTTAACGTTAACGCGAAAACATCTTTAAGCGAATTGCGGCTGTAAGACAATTCTTGATAATCGCGATACACTTCTTGCACGGCTTCAGCGGTATTAGACAGTGACTTTGGTACAGGCTGCAATAATTGCAAAATGCGCGTTTGGCCAGCTAACTCTTGTACATTAACTGGCGCTAATACCCGTAAATACAGGCCTTTGTTGGGTATGGGTTCGATTTTGCCATAGATGCGAGTTTGTGCTTGGCGTAACTGTGGAATGCTGGGTAATTCTGGCAAAAAACTACTCGGGTCACTGCTTGAAACTGAGATGATTCGGCCTTGCGGCGATAACAATGCAGCGTCCTGTATGCCTGATTTTTCGCGCAAATCATTCAGTAAACTATAGTGTGTACGCGATGGCTGAAACGCCAAAGTAAGCGCCATATTCTCAGCTTTTTCTTCTACATCTTGCAACATGATATCTAACGCGCGCTGGCCTAAACTTAAGCCACCATCTAACGCAGACTCCACTTTAACGTTAAACCAGGATTCAATAGAACGCGTCAGAAAGTTAACACTCACCAAATATACGATTAAGCCAGGGATAATCGCCATCAAAGCAAATGTGCCTAAAAGGCGCAGGGTTAAGCGGCTACCCATCACGCCACTTCTGATTTTTTTGTACAAATGCCACAGTTGGATGACAATAAGCACGATTAAAACGCCGGCCAATGCGACGTTAAGGTAGAGCAGGATTTTGTAGTAATCATTAGAAACCGTCGTATTGGCGCTGGCTAATGAAAGTAAATACAGCAGTACGATGCCTAGCGCTACACTTACAAATACAATATATCTCATCAGCTAATCTGCAATATCTTATTTGAGCTCTTTACCACTCGACTCTTTAAAGTTGTACTGGTCTTTAAAATTCAGGTCTTTAGAATTCAAATCGTTAAGATTGATATCTTTAGTATTTGAATCTCTATTATTTGGCTCTTTAGTATTTAAATCTTTATTGCTCAAGTCTTTGTTATTTAAGTCTTTATTGTATAAATCTTTAATGTTAAAGTCCTTGCTGTTCGGTTCTTTAATATTTTGCTCTTTAAAACTCGGCTCCTTAATAATCTGCTCTTTATTATTTAAGTCCTTCAAAGGCCATTCATATTTTTGGGAAGTTAAATTCCATTTATCCGAGCCGATCGCATCTACTTGAATCGCTTTTGGCAGTTTGGATTGATCTAAACGTATCAGCAAAGCCGCCTTATAAGTCTCACCTTTTTCAATCAGCGATTTATCCAATACCTTCCAATTACTGATTTCCAGCAACGCATCTTTGGCTTCATACAGCGTTTCGAACGACTTTTGATGCATGCCGTGATTCACCAAATATTGCCGACTTAAAGCGTGATAGCTCAAACTAACACCATTGCTAGCCGTCACGATTTCATCATCAAACCAATATTTCCAAGGCTTAACCACTTGGAACTCGATTAAAAAATGCAGCGCGACACCTTTATTTACTGCCTCTTCAATCGCGTCATCAAAATCAATATCCACATCGGCATTCAGCGCGTAAAAATTATCTAAAGGATGTAATTCAGCTTGATTAATGATAATGCTGCTGGCGGCAAACGCTTGCGACGTGCTATTCAACAATAAAAAAACAATACTTAACCGTACAAAATGACCAAGTTTTTTGAAGTTATGTTTTTTGAAGAAGTGCGTAAAAAAGACCATCATGTTGACGGTTAGGAATAAGTTGGCCGTGCTCAAGCTGAATGTTTTGATGATTTTCATTAGTCAGCGTTAAAGGCAATTGAGTTGCATCATGATTTTTCAGTAAAAAATGGTCAATTTGTTGTTGATTTTCTTCATTAAAAATCGAACAGGTCACATAAAGTAATTTACCGCCTTTTGCTAATAATTGCCACAAATTAGCCAAAATTAGCGATTGTTGTTGCGTAAATGTCACAATATCGCGCTCTCTGCGCAACCATTTTATATCCACATGGCGCCGCACAATGCCAGAAGCAGTACAAGGGACATCGGCCACAATACGCTCAAAAGGCTGGTTAGCTTGCCATATGGCGGCATCGCCCAGTTGCAAATCGGCATCTAGATTCAGTCGGTTTAAATTGCTTTCTACCCGATTCAAACGGCTGGCATCGTTATCTAGCGCGGTTAACTTAACATCAGTTAACTCTAAAATATGACCAGTTTTCCCACCCGGCGCACAACACGCATCCAGTACAGTCATGCCAGCTTTTAAATCCAATAAACCTGCCGCCAGCTGCGCGCCATAATCTTGCACAGAAACAACACCATCTGCAAAACCCGGTATTTTTTCAACGGGAATCGGCTGCTCTAAAATGACCGCATATTCGCCCACTTGGCTGGCTGCAATATCTTGTCGCGCCAATAATTGCACATATTCTTTCGCACTGGTCTTTTGCGCATTTACGCGCAAAGTCATGGGCGGATGCGTATTTCCAGTCGTTAAAATACTTTGCCAAGTTTGTGGATATTGAATTTTGAGCTTGTTAATCCACCAGCTTTGATAAGAATAAATCGCGACTTCATTTGTTTTTGTATCGGCCTGAATCTGCTGACTTAACACTAATTTTTGACGTAAAAAATTACGCAAAACACCATTAACTAAACTTTTTGACCAACGCGGTTTTGCATAACTCGCTGCTTCAACGGCTTGATTCACCACTGTAAAATCATCGGCTTTATCATGTAATAACTGATAAATCGCCACCAATAATAGCGCGGTAATATGTTCATTACTCAATGGTTTTTCAAGCAATTTAACCAAGTAAGCATTTACTTCACCATAAAATCGGAGCGTGCCATAACTTAAATCTGCCGCAGCACCGCGCTGTTGCGGTGTTGAATTTGGATAACTAGAAAGCGCATCTGGCAACGCCAACGTAAGATTGCGGCCAGATAACACTTGTGACACTGCAATGGCAGCGATTTGTTGGGAGATATACAAAATAACTTTCTAAAAAGTAGCACCTAAAAACTAGCGCTAAGATTGCGCTTATAAGCGGATTAAAATAAAGCTTGAATATAACGTAAGGCAGCTTTAGCTTTAAACACAACGCGCCAATACATATTGGTAAATGGCGTATCAGCTAAAATCACTTGTTTTTCAAATGGCTGAGTGACGCGCCAAACACAACGTAAACCTGGTGCAAAAGTGGCAAAATCACCTTGCTGAATCAGCACGCTATCGGTTGAACCATCTGGCGTGACATAGACTTCGCCTTTGGTCACATAAATTGTTTCCGACTCAGGAAACTGCCACAAAAATGTAGATGGCTCTTTCTTCCAAGTAGCCCATTTATCTACATTTAACTTAGCTAACTCGTCTGCAGGCAAGTGGTGGCGCACATAAATACTGTCTTTAGGCGCATTCTGATTCACTAAAAAAGTGAATAGCGCAGATAATAATAGAAAAATTACAATCAAACTGCGGGTTAACTTATTCACAATTACTCTGCCTTAAAGATTGATAAAAAGTTATAAACCTTTAAGCAGTATAAAACAAGGTTTTAGTTGATTGCTATCAAATCGAGCCATTATTAAATGGCTTTTGTGCCTAATGTGAATAGTAATATTAGCGTTAAATCGCCATTGCCATCAATCTGCGCACGCGCTCTTCAGTCTTAGGGTGCGTGCTGAATAAGCTGTCGAACGAAACGCCTGAAAGTGGGTTGATAATCATCATTTGCCCAGTTTCAGGATGCGCTTCTGCGGTTTCGTTAGGGATTTGATGTGCGTAATTATGAATTTTTTCTAACGCGCTGGCTAAGGCTTTTGGGTCTTTGCTGATTTGCGCGCCCATTCTGTCGGCTTCAAATTCGCGACCGCGTGAAATGGCCATTTGAATTAAGCTGGCAGCTAGTGGCGCCAAGAACATCATTAAAATGCCGATAATCGGACTGCCGCGTTCACCATCTCTATGACCGCCGCCGAAAAACATGCCGAATTGCGCGATAGACGCGATTGCACCCGCCATAGTGGCCGATATAGTTGAAATAAGCGTATCGCGGTGTTTGATGTGCGCTAATTCATGTGCCATCACGCCACGCAATTCGCGCTCATTTAACGTTTGCATAATACCGACAGTTGCCGCTACCGCTGCATTTTCTGGGTTGCGACCTGTAGCAAACGCGTTGGGTTGGCTCTCGTTCATCACATACACTTTTGGCATTGGCAATTCAGCATTTTGTGCTAATTCTTTCACCATGTTGTAGTAATTGCGAAATTGTCCATCGCCATAATTGTTGTCTGGTGAGACTTCTTGCGCACCATACATTTTAAGCACGGCTTTGTCCGAAAACCAATAGGCGTAAATGTTCATGCCTGCAGCAAATAAAAGCGCGATTAACATGCCTGTACCACCGCCAACTGCCGCGCCCACTGTACCAAACAGCGCAACGATGGCTGCCATTAAAATAGAAGTCTTTAACCAATTGCCAAACATATGAATCTCCTAACGATTACAAATGTGTTTAAATATTTTTTTGCTGAATTATTATGGTTAATATGCTGCCAAATCACCTAAAATTCAAGGTTGTTTGCATGCAAGCGGCTATATCAGTCTGGCTAGAAAACTTATCTCTTCAATTGAATAGTTAACTAACATTTAATAAGTATAAAGTTAATTAACTAAAAGAGTATTAACCAAAAAAATCGCCGACTTTTAAATGCTGACCTTGCGCAAATTGCTGCGCTGTCTGGCGTTTTGCGCCTGGCATTTGTAGCTCAGTAATCTGCAAAATGCCATCACCACAAACAATATTAATGCCGTTTTCTAGACCAACTATTTCGCCAATGTTCTTTTTATCAAGCTTACTGGTTTGATTGTTGTCACTTGCAGTCGCTTTTGCAAACCAGATGCGACAAGTTTCACCTTTAAATTGTGCGGTAGCGACAGGAAAAGGATTAAATCCGCGTACTTGGCGCGATATTTCAATCGCACTTTTCTGCCAATCAATCGCCGCTTCGGATTTTTCTAGTTTGTGCGCGTAGGTGACTAAACTTTCGTCTTGCACTTCGCTAGTTAACCCACCATTTTTACTCAAATCTTGCATGGCTTGCACCATTAAGTCCGCGCCGATGATGGCGAGTTTGTCATGCAAACTTTGAGTCGTGTCGTCATCAGTTATCGGCACAATGCCTTTACTTACCATCGCACCTGCATCTAAAGCGGGTACAACCTCCATAATGGTGACGCCAGTTTCTGTATCGCCAGCCAATAAAGCGCGATGAATAGGCGCAGCACCGCGCCAGCGTGGCAATATTGAGGCGTGAATATTGTAACAACCAAATTTGGGCATATTCAACACGGTTGTTGGAATAATCAAGCCGTAAGCGGCGACTATCATCACGTCAGCATTACATTGCGCAATTTGTGCTTGCACTTCTGCAGGTTTGAGAGAGTTGGGTTGAAAAACAGCTAGATGATGTTGTAACGCTAATTGCTTTACTGGGCTGGCTTTCAGTTGCATGCCACGTCCGGCGGGTCGGTCTGGTTGTGTGAGCACCATGACGATTTGATGGCCAGCTTCAATCAAAGCGGCAAGTGCGGGTACTGCGAAATCAGGCGTACCTGCAAAAATAATGTTCATAAATTTTAAAGTTTTTTAAATAAGCTGAAAATAAACGTTAACGATCGCGCTGCAATTTAACCATTTTGGTCTTAATGCGATTGCGCTTAAGCGGCGACAGATATTCAACAAATACCTTGCCTAATAAGTGATCCATTTCATGTTGAATGCATACGCTCAACAAGCCTTCAGCCTGCAATTTAAAACGTTTTCCTTGCGCATCTAATGCTTCAACCGTGATCTTTTCTGCACGCGTCACGCTCTCATACACGCCAGGCACAGATAAACAGCCTTCTTCATAATCTTGCAAACCACTTTTTGCCACAATTTTAGGGTTAATAAACACTTGCAGCTTGTTTTGCTCTTTGCTGGTATCAATCACAATCAATTGAATGTGCTGATCCACTTGAGTCGCTGCTAATCCTACGCCTGGCGCGTTGTACATGGTGGCTGCCATATCGTCAATCAATTGGCGAATTTCAGCATTCACCTCTTTGATGGGTTTTGCCACTGTATGCAAGCGTGGGTCTGGGTAATTGAGTATATTCAGTAGTGCCATAATCGTTAAATGTTAAAAGTGTTGCCTTATATCAACAACTGCTTTTGTAAAAAGTTTCATTTTTGCAAAAAAGCTTGATTGTTGAATGAATTACGTGATAAATTTAATGCAATTTCGCGGATGCAATTTCCAATTTTTACCCGCTATCTTGACCGAGGTCATGCAATGAATAAACGCATTATAACGCTGCTTGTGCTTGCTTGCTTAAGCTCGAATGTAAATGCTGATGAAATTCAGCTACAAAAAAACCATCCAGAACGCCATGTGGTGGTAAAAGGCGACACATTGTGGGGTATTTCAGGTCAATTCTTAAAAGATCCTTGGCAATGGCCAAAAGTTTGGCGCATGAATCGCGAACAGATCAAAAATCCGCATTTAATCTATCCAGGCGATGTCGTGGTATTAGATACAAGCAGCGGTTCGCCTCAACTTAAACTGTTACGCGAAACAGTCACCTTGCAACCCGGTATTCGTGAAGAAGCTTTAGAAAAAGAAGCTATTTTAACGATTGCTCCAAAAGTGATTGGGCCATTTTTAAATCAACCTTTACTAATTGAAAATGGGGCATTAGACACCGCGCCACGTATTATTGCTGGCCAAGATAATCGTGTGGTTTTAAGCCCTGGTACGCGCATTTATATCAACGATATTAAAGACGGTGAAAGTGTACATTGGAATATTTATCGTCCAGGTGAGCTGTTAAGAGACCCAGATAGCAACGAAGTGTTAGGTACGGAAGCGATTTATTTAGGCGATGCCGACATTGCGCGTTTTGGTGAGCCAGCAACGGCCGATATCATCCGTGCTAAAGAAGAGATTTTTGCTAAAGATAGGCTGGTTGTTTCGCCCGAAGAATTTAAAGGTAGTTTTGTACCACATGCACCAGATTCACAAATTTCAGGGCGCATTGTGCGAATTTACAGAGGCGTAGCAGAAGCTGGACCTAACACTGTGATTGCGATTAGTCGTGGTAAAAAAGATGGTTTAGAAGAAGGCCATGTTTTGGCCATCAGTCGTTACGGGCGCACTGTGAAAGATTCAGAATATAAAGAGTTGGATGCTAAAAAGGTGTCTTCTGATGGCAAGCCAGCTTTAGCGCCGGGTGAGGTTAAATTGCCTGATGAGCGGGTCGGTTTAATGATGGTTTTTAGAACATTTGATCGCGTATCTTACGGTTTAATCATGAACTCAACAGACGCGGTTTACACAGCAGACTCTGTCCATACGCCATAAGAGTACTGACATAGTTAAGTCATGTTAACCAAAGCCAACATGCAAGAAAATGATGTTGCACTTTGGGTTTCTCTCAATTTCATTGCTGGCCTAGGTAGTGCGGGTATCTGTCAGTTATTGGCAAGGTTTGGCTCGCCCGAAGCAATTTTCAGCGCTAAAAGTCATCAGTTACGCGAAGTGGTTGATGACAGCGTTGCGCAAAAAATCTCAAATGGTATCAATGTCGAACTAATTCAATCCACACTTGATTGGCTACAAAGAGACAATGCGCACATTGTTACGTTGGCGGATGACACTTACCCTCAACGTTTATTAGAAATCAGCAATCCGCCCGCATTATTGTATGCAATTGGTGATTTGCATTGGCTGAATCATCCCTCTATTGCGATAGTCGGTAGCCGAAGCAGCACGCCGCAAGGTGAAAAAAATGCCGAAGATTTTGCCGCCAGCTTGTGCAATTATGGTCTATGCGTGGTGAGTGGTATGGCGTTAGGTATTGATGCTGCAGCACATCGTGGCGCATTGAAAGCAAATGGTGCAACGATTGCGGTAGTCGGCACTGGTTTAGATATCGTGTATCCCGCTAGACATCGTGATTTGGCACATAAGATTGCAGAACGTGGCTTGATTCTATCTGAGTTTCCATTAGGCACGCCGTCAAAAGCGCAAAACTTTCCCCGTCGCAATCGAATTATCAGTGGCTTGAGTTTAGGCTGTTTGGTGGTAGAGGCAAATGTGGAGAGTGGCTCTTTAATTACTGCGCGCATGGCAGTAGAGCAAGGGCGTGAGGTTTTTGCCATTCCAGGTTCAATTCATTCGCCTGTGGCAAAAGGGTGCCATCAATTGATTAAGAATGGCGCTAAGTTAGTTGAAAGCACCGAAGATATTGTAGAAGAACTAAAAAATTTGTTACCGAGCATTAGCCCGTTGGGGCTAATGGGCGAATCAAGCCAAAATTCATCAGAACCCAATGCTGTATTGGCTTGCATGGGTTTTGACGCGATTAATTTCGAAACAATTCTAACGGCCTCTGGATTGACTACAGAAGCGCTTTCCGCCATGCTTATGGTGATGGAGCTAGAAGGCAAAATAACGACCTTGAGCGGCGGCAAATATCAACGGTTAGTGTAGTGAGTGCCAGCAATAAATAGTCCAAATTGATAGCCAGGAGATGCTATGTTTGAAGTGTTAGTGTTCATGTTTGAAAATTATTTTTCGCATCATGCAACATTAGATAGTGATGTGATGGAGCAGGAGCTTTCAGCTGCTGGATTTGACTCGTCTGATATTACAGGCGCGTTTGATTGGTATGCGGAAATGAAATCAAGGTTAACCGAGCCTGCGCTGCATTACTCACATAAACACTCAGGTATTCGCGTATTTTCGGATACGGAATTAAAGAAGATTAATACTGAAGGCATCGGCTTTATCTTGTTTTTACAGCAAGCCAATGTCATTAACGATATGGAACGCGATTTGATTATTGATCGTGCGATGGCGCTTAAACAACAAGTGATTACGGTTGAAGAGATGCGTTGGATTTCAATGATTGCTCTGTGGAATGAAGGCCGCGAAAAAGATTATCTGTTTGTAGAAGATGCTTTGTTTAACCCGCGTGGATTGGCTATTCATTGATTGATTAGATTTTAAACCTAGTACTTAACGTATTAAAATTTATAAAAATGGGCAAGTTGAATAACTTAAATATTCAACTTGCCCATTTTTTTAGCTAAATCAATCTGTTTTTCTAGTTTTTACTGTTTAAATTATCAATAATTTTAGAAATGACACCCGCTTGATTCAACGTGTAAAAGTGTAAGCTCGGTACGCCCCAGCTCAGTAACGTTTCACATAGTTCGCTCACCACATCAATACCCAACGCCCGTAAAGACGGCATATCATCTGCATAAGCTTCTAAACGCAAACGTAGCCAACGTGGGATTTCCGCGCCACAAACGCCAGAGAATCGAGCCAATTGTGTGTAGTTATAAATTGGCATAATGCCTGGCACAATCGGTATGGTGATGCTGTCCGAGTCACAACTTTCGACAAATCTAAAATAAGCATCTGCATTGTAAAAATATTGCGTGATGGCAGAATCAGCGCCAGCGTCTACTTTACGTTTAAAGTTAGCCATGTCTTTCGCGGCAGATAACGCTTCTGGGTGAAACTCTGGGTAAGCAGCAACTTCCAAATGAAACCAATCACCAGTTTCTTGGCGGATAAAATTCACCAGTTCATTCGCATATTTAAAATCACCCACACTCACTTCGCCCGATGGCACGTCTCCGCGCAGGGTAACTAAACGTTTGATGCCTTTAGCTTGGTAAGCTGAGAGTAATGCGCGAATCTCATCTTTGCTGGAAGAAATACAAGAAATATGCGGCGCCGCTTGGTAGCCATCTGCTTGAATCTCAAATACGGTTTCTTTAGTACGATCAGTAGTAGAACCGCCTGCACCAAAGGTTACTGAGAAGAATTCAGGATTGAATTTGGCTAGTTGTGTGCGTGTTTCGCGTAAATTGGCGATGCCTTCCGCCGTTTTTGGCGGAAAAAACTCAAAACTTAATGGAATATTTTGCTTCATTTTTTGCGTTAACTTTTTTGTTTTTAGATTTTCTATGTTGTTCGGGTTGCTTATTAATGAGCCTATTTTTTGTCAGTCACAATTGCGCTTAAAATCCACGAAATAATACTGTAAACAATCGCGCCAATAATGCCAGCAGTAATTGTCTTTACATCAAAACCTTGTAAAAAATAACCTGCCAGCCAAAACATTAAGCCATTGATCACAAAGATAAATAAACCTAATGTCAAAATAGTCACAGGTAATGTCAGTATCAATAAAATAGGTTTGATCAGTATATTGGCTAAGCCGATTACCGCTGCCGCGATTAAGGCATAGGTAAAGCTAGACACATGAATACCCGGTACAAAGTATGCAACAGCCAATAATGCCAAAGCATTTAGCAACCATCCGATGAGTAGTTTCATGTGTCTGCTTCCTTTTTCTTTAATTAAATAATTTTAAAACTTAATAACGATAAGTATCAGGCTTAAAAGGACCATCTTGCGAAACGCCAATATAAGCCGCTTGCGTTTCAGATAATCTTGTCAATTGTGCATTTAATTTTCTCAATTGCAACACAGCGACTTTTTCATCTAAATGTTTTGGTAATACATAAACACCGACTGGATAATCCGCTTGGCGCGTAAATAACTCGATTTGCGCAATCGTTTGATTGGCAAAGCTTGAGCTCATCACGTAGCTTGGATGGCCTGTACCGCAACCTAAATTTACCAAACGACCTTGTGCCAACAGAATGATTTTTTTACCATTAGGGAAAATCACATGATCCACTTGTGGCTTGATTTCATCCCACTCATATTTTTCAAGTGAAGCAACGTCAATTTCATTGTCGAAGTGACCAATATTACACACAATTGCTTGATCTTTCATTTTTGCCATGTGGTCATGCGTAATCACGTGGTAATTGCCTGTTGCAGTCACAAAAATATCACCATGCTCACAAGCATAATCCATTGTAACGACACGGTAACCTTCCATTGCTGCTTGTAACGCACAGATTGGATCAACTTCTGTCACCCAAACTTGGGCAGATAATGCACGCAATGCTTGTGCAGAACCTTTACCCACATCTCCGTAACCAGCAACAACAGCTACTTTGCCTGCAATCATCACATCTGTTGCGCGTTTGATCGCATCGACTAATGATTCGCGGCAACCATATAAGTTATCGAATTTTGATTTAGTCACTGAATCGTTTACGTTGATTGCTGGGAAAGCCAATTTGCCTTCTTTATGCATTTGATACAAGCGGTGCACGCCAGTGGTGGTTTCTTCAGTTACGCCAATAATTTGCGCTAAACGTGTTGAATACCAAGTTGGGTCTGTTTTTAGTTTTGCTTTAATGGCATCGAATAAACAGATTTCTTCTTCGCTAGTCGGTTTAGAAACAACGGATAAATCTTTTTCAGCGCGCGTACCAAGATGTAGCAATAATGTCGCATCGCCGCCGTCATCTAAAATCATGTTTGAATAGCCGCCATCAGTCCATTCAAAAATGCGATGCGTGTAATCCCAATATTCGGTCAATGTTTCGCCTTTTACCGCGAAAACCGGTGTGCCGCCAGCAGCAATCGCAGCCGCAGCATGGTCTTGTGTAGAGTAGATATTACATGATGCCCAACGTACTTCTGCGCCCAAATCTTTAAGCGTTTCAATCAGTACAGCAGTTTGAATGGTCATGTGTAACGAGCCAGTGATGCGCGCGCCTTTAAGTGGTTGTGCAATTGCGTACTCTTCGCGAATAGCCATTAAACCTGGCATTTCTGTTTCAGCAATAGCGATTTCTTTACGACCGAATGTTGCTAAATTAATATCAGCAATCACATAGTCTTTGACATCAGTCACAGTGTTCATTTTCAATTCCTTGAAGTGTGACCAGACTGGGGATATTGAGAGCAAACCGGATTAAGCTTGAAAAAACTATAACGGTTTTTGTTCACCCAAATCCCGTGTCTGGCACGGTTTAAATTAGGTGAACGCCGTTACAAGTTAACCAATATTTTGATTTAACTTGTAAACCGAGCCTGGGATTTGTATGAAACAAACCTCGCAACGTTCCTCGGTTATCAATACTACTAAAAATTAGCTTGCCATTATAATGAAACCACTGCTTTTGTAAAGCAATGATTTCATTCATAAAACTGGCATTATAGCCCTGCAGCTGCTTTCAATATTGCAGCTTTATCTGTCGCTTCCCATGTAAACTCTGGCTCATCACGGCCAAAGTGGCCATAAGCTGCGGTTTTAGTGTAAATCGGACGTAATAAATCTAACATTTTCACAATGCCTTTAGGGCGCAAGTCAAAATGTTCGCGCACTAATTGCGTTAATACTTCATTGGAAACCTTACCAGTTCCATAAGTTTCAACCATCACTGAAGTCGGTTGTGCAACACCAATCGCGTAACTGACTTGTACTAAGCAACGTGAGGCTAAACCTGCAGCCACAATATTTTTTGCCACATAACGACCTGCGTAAGCCGCGCTTCGGTCTACTTTTGAAGGATCTTTACCAGAGAATGCACCGCCGCCATGAGGTGCAGCGCCACCGTAGGTGTCGACAATAATTTTACGGCCTGTTAAACCGCAATCACCTTGTGGGCCGCCGATGACAAAGCGACCTGTAGGATTCACTAAAAACTTAATATCACCTTTGATCAACTCTTTAGGCAACATTGGTTTGATAATTTCCTCAATCGTCGCTTCACGAATATCTTCTAAGCTGATTTCAGGCGAATGCTGCGTAGAAACTAAAACCGTATCAATTTTGTATGGTTTACCGTCAACATATTGCACAGTTACCTGACTTTTGGCATCTGGACGTAACCACGGCAAGCGACCATCTTTACGCAGTTGCGCTTGGCGTTCCATTAAACGGTGGCTTAACCAGATTGGTAACGGCATCAACTGCGGTGTTTCATCAACGGCATAACCAAACATTAAACCTTGGTCGCCTGCGCCTTGGTCTAGCGGGTCATCCTGCGCGCCATCTACGCCTTGTGCGATGTCTGGCGATTGTTTGTCGTAAGCAACTAATACGGCACAACCTTTGTAGTCGATGCCGTATTCTGTGTTGTCGTAACCAATGCGTTTAATGGTATCGCGCGCTACTTTAATATAATCAACGTTGGCTGTAGTTGTGATTTCGCCTGCTAATACGACTAAACCAGTATTAGCCAAGGTTTCCGCAGCCACGCGTGCGGTTGGATCTTGCACTAAAATAGCATCTAAAATGCTGTCTGAAACTTGGTCTGCGAGTTTGTCTGGATGGCCCTCAGAAACAGATTCTGAGGTAAATAGGTATTCATTCATGAGTTGCGCCTTGAAAACTTAATTTAATAAAAGAGAAAACAATATCGACTAAAGGCTGAAGCAAATATTGTTAATCACTGTTGGATTACGGATTGTACATGGTTAACCACTTGTAAACACTCAAATTTGGTAGAATATAAGTAACTGATTGAGGTAAAAATGCAAGTTAAGTTCACAAAAATGCAAGGCGCGGGCAATGATTTTGTCGTCATCGACAGTTATTCACAAATTGTCACGCTAAATGCAAGCCAGATTAAGCAAATCGCCAATCGCTATTTTGGGGTTGGATGCGATCAATTGTTAATGGTTGAAAAAAGCACATCAGCGGATGTCGATTTTAAATATCGCATTTTTAATGCAGATGGTGGCGAGGTGGAGCAGTGCGGAAACGGCGCACGTTGCTTTGCCAGATTTGTCGCAGAAAAAGGTTTAACCGATAAACGTGAAATAACGGTTGAAACGGCTAGTGGCATTATTGTGTTGCAATTGCAAATGGACGGACAAGTAACGGTGAATATGGGTGCGCCTATTTTTGAACCGGCGCGTATTCCTTTTGCTGCGTCAAATCAGCAAGCGCAGTATGCATTGCAGTTGCAATCAGAAATCATCACAATTTCCGCTGTTTCCATGGGCAATCCGCATGCGGTTACGTTGGTGAGTGATGTGGAAACTGCAAAGGTAGCGCAATTAGGGCCGCAAATTGAATCGCATACAAGTTTTCCGCAACGCGTTAATGCGGGGTTTATGCAGATTGTGAATGCGCATGAAATCAACCTGCGCGTGTATGAACGCGGCAGTGGCGAAACGCTTTCTTGCGGCACGGGGGCATGCGCAGCGGCGGTGAGTGGTATTGCATTAGGGCTTTTGCAATCGCCAGTTTTAGTGAACACGCGTGGTGGAAAACTGAATATTGCATGGACTGGGGAAATTGCGCCAGTAATGATGACTGGGCCCGCTGAGTTTGTGTTTGAAGGATTGATTGAGCTTTAAAAAGCATACAAAAAAATAAATAACTAAATTTAGGGAATAATGCATGTCAGAAGAAATGAAGTTAGACGAAATAAAAACTTATTTAAAAAATCACCCTGAATTTTTTGAAGAAAACGCCGCGTTATTAGCAGATATTCACCTACCTAGCCCGCATGGTAGCGGTACAATTTCATTGGCAGAACGACAACAATTGGCGCAGCGTGACAAAATCAGTGCGCTTGAAGGCAGGTTTGTAGAGCTGGTATTGAATGCGCAAGAAAATGATGCGTCTGCGAACAAGATTCATACGTTTAATTTGCGCTTACATCAAGCGAAAAATTTTGATGCGATTGAGCAGTTAATTAGCCATGATTTGCCTGAGGTTTTTGACTTAAGCGATACGTGTTTGCGTATTTGGGTGCAGCCGTTAGCCCAGTCGAGCCAAGCAAATTTGGTGTTTAGCGAAACTTCTGATGCAGTTAAAACTTGGATTGCTGAGCTGAGCAAGCCTTATTGTGGTAAGCCGCCTGCGATTGTAGGCGACGATTGGTTTATAGATTCAGCGAATACGCTTGCTATCATTCCATTGCGTCATGGACAATTATTCGGATTTTTGGCATTAGCAAGTGAAGATGAAAACCGTTTTTATGCAGACATGGGTACGGATTTCTTAAATAAAATGGGTGAGCTGGTGAGTGCTGCATTATCTAGACAGCTGACTTTTGCTTAAATCTTACTAAATGTTGATTTAATTTGTTATTTAAATTGGGAGTCGATCACAAAAACCAATGCTAACTCAACACTTAACCGATATATCTGATCAGAATGCAGCTTCTAAAAGCTTGGTGAATCAATATCTTGATTTTCTAAATTTTGAGCGTGGTTTAAGCGAATTAACGCGTAAAAATTACGCTAGGGATTTATCGCAGTTATTGCAATTAAGTAATGAAATAGCCTTAAATGAAATACAAAATACGCACATCAGGCGTTTTGTCGCGAACTTACATAGCAAAGGTTTGGGTGGAAAAAGCATCGCGCGCCTGTTGTCTTGCTGGCGAGGATTTTTTAGTTATCTCATTCGCGATCACGACTATACGCAAAACCCTGTATTGGGTTTACGTGCACCAAAATCAGCGCAAACCTTGCCACAAGTTTTATCTATTGAGCAAACTACAAAGCTGGTAGATATTGAAGAAGATAGCCTGTTAAGTACGCGCGACCATGCGATTTTAGAATTGTTTTATTCGTCTGGTTTGCGTTTAAGCGAGTTGGTTAATTTAAATGTGAGCGCACTGGATTTTGTAGAAGGTACGGTAACCGTAACGGGTAAAGGCAATAAAACGCGCATCGTGCCCTTAGGTGCTTTTGCCATAAAAGCCATCCAAAATTGGTTAACAGTGCGCCCAACTGTGGTCAATGAATTCGCTAATAAACCAGTATTTACCAGTTTGCAAGGCAGGCGAATTTCAGCGCGCAATATTCAATATCGCATTAAAGAATGGGCAATCAAACAAGGTATTCATTCGTCAGTGCATCCGCATATGTTACGCCACAGTTTTGCCACACATGTGCTGCAATCCAGCGGCGACCTACGCGCTGTGCAGGAAATGCTAGGACACGCCAACATTAGTACCACTCAAGTGTATACGCATCTAGATTTTCAGCATTTAAGTAAAGTTTATGATGCGGCGCATCCAAGGTCAAAAAAAGTGGACGCTAAAAAAGTGCGCTAAGAAGCGGCTAATATAAAAATTGTTGCTAATTAATATAGAAAAATTGAATCTTTCTTTAAATTTGTAGTTTAAATTATTACTTAATGCCCAATATATATTAATGTACGTTATATAAATTAATAATCACAAACCATTAACCAATGTTAGGAAAACAAAATGGAACATACACTACCAGCTTTACCCTATGCTAGAAATGCGCTTGTACCGCATATTTCAGAAGAAACACTGGATTTTCACTATGGTAAACATCACCAAACCTATGTGACTAACTTGAATAATTTGATTAAAGGTACTGAGTTTGAAAATAGTAGCCTTGAAGAAATTATTAAAAAATCATCTGGTGGCATTTATAACAATTCTGCACAAATTTGGAATCACACATTTTTCTGGAGCAGCTTGAAGCCAAATGGCGGCGGTGCTCCTACAGGGGCATTAGCCGATGCAATCAACAAAAAA
>Ga0123388_1013596_pt1 | contig 27303 bp, 34 predicted proteins | sample T0HHNO3metaT_FD_89916 | JGI IMG/M metagenome (GOLD analysis project Ga0123388, IMG submission 89916) | Methane-oxidizing artificial microbial communities from Washington, USA to study methane cycling - T0-HHNO3 metaT (Metagenome... | ecosystem: Engineered > Modeled > Simulated communities...
CCGAATTTTTTAGACAGGATTGTTGTAATCGCTGCCGTTAGTGTTGTTTTACCATGGTCAACGTGGCCAATTGTGCCTACGTTAACGTGCGGCTTGGTCCGCTCAAATTTACCTTTTGCCATTGCTTCAGTCCTTTACAATATTTTATTAACTATAAGTTTTATTAAAATTAATAAAACTTGTTCAAATTAAAACTTACTTAAATCAAGTTGATACAACAACCAACCTTTAACACATCATTTGGTGCCCATGGCGGGAATCGGACCCGCGACCTCTCCCTTACCAAGGGAGTGCTCTACCACTGAGCCACATGGGCGCTTGTTCTGCGTACCCAGTCTTTGGAGCGGGCGACGAGACTCGAACTCGCGACATTCAGTTTGGAAAACTGAAGCTCTACCAACTGAGCTACACCCGCGCATCCACCTTAACCAGCGCCAACAGGCTCAAACTATACAACTACTACTTTTGCAAAATCGGTGTGTTACAAACTTTGGTGGAGGGGGAAGGATTCGAACCTTCGTACTCTGAGAGAACGGATTTACAGTCCGTCGCCTTTAACCACTCGGCCACCCCTCCAAACCGAACCCACGATTATGCTGAAAATTCGACTGGCTGTCAAATTGTATAAAAGGGTAAATGTTTAAGAATTTGGTGCCGGATGTCGGAATCGAACTGACGACCTTCGCATTACAAGTGCGCTGCTCTACCAACTGAGCTAATCCGGCGTTTATTTGAGTTGCGTATTATACTGATATTTTAAAAAAAGTAACCTACTTTACGATAGTTAATGTAGGTTTTTTACTTTTTATTGCATTTTTATCTTCAGAAGGCTCTGCCTGGCCATCTGATGCCTCATCCTTACCTGCATAAAGTGAAGCGTCCTCTATTTCAAAAAACATTCCCTGACCATTTTCACGTGCAAAAATACCTTTTACTGCATGCATAGGTACATAGAGGTTTTGCGAAACACCGCCGAATCTTGCTGAAAAGCTAATAGCTTCATTATCGATCAGCAAATCTTTGGTCGCCGTATAGTTCACATTCAATACAATTTCACCATTTTTAACATACGCTACAGGTACGCGGGTGTGACTATCTACCGCGACCAGCAAATGCGGCGTACAGCCATTATCCATACACCATTCGTGTATAGCGCGTACCATATAAGGTTTAGTTGAGGTGAAATCAGCCATTGAATTAACGCACCATTACTTACGCATCGCTTTTTCTGAAGGTGTCATTGCATCTGAATACAATGGTCTTGAGAATAGACGTTCTGCATACTTTAATATTGGCGCAGCTTGGTTTTGCAAATCAATACCGTAGTGGCCTAAGCGCCATAACAGTGGCGTTACAGCAACATCTAGCATTGAGTAATCGTCACCTAACAAATAATTTTGTTTAGAGAAAATTGGCACTAATTGCGTCAAATTATCGCGAATAGTAATACGTGCTTTATCTGCCTTCTCATCATCACCAGACTCAATGTCTTTAATATGATCAAACAGCTCTTTTTCAAAGTTATATAAGAACAACCTTGCACGTGCGCGCATGACTGGATCAGGCGGCATCAATTGTGGATGAGGAAAGCGCTCATCAATATATTCATTGATAATATTAGCTTCTGATAATACTAAATCACGCTCAACCAAAACCGGCACTTGGTTATACGGGTTAATTACTGCCAAATCTTCTGGTTTGTTTGCAAGGTCAACGTCAATTACTTGAAAATCCATGCCTTTTTCAAACAAAACAATGCGGCAACGGTGGCTGTAGGGATCAGTCGTCCCTGAGTATAAGGTCATCATATTAATGTATATCTTTCCAATAAGCTTTTTTGAGTTTGTAAGTAAGCACCAACAACACCCCTAAAAACAGTAGTACAAACCAGCCCAAATGATTGCGCTGTTGTTTTGCAGGCTCGGACATATAAGCCAAATAGTTTGTTAAATCACCAACCAAAGCATCGTACTCAGCAACCGACATATGGCCAGGCTTTGTAAGTGTAAGTTGATGTGTTTCATGATTCATCTCCTGCTCGCCTTGCAACTCGTAGAGCACGTGCGGCATAGCTACTTTACAAGTGTTTGGGTCAAACACACAGTTACCCCATCCAGTTGCGCTGGTGCTATCACGATAAAAACCACGTAAATAGCTATAAACCCAATCAGCACCGCGAGCACGCACTTCAACAGACAAGTCAGGTGGCGCTACACCAAACCACTTCTTAGCGTCCGCCTTATTCATAGAGACCTTCATTTGATCGCCAACTTTTTCACCTGCGAACAGCAAATTGTCTTTAATTTGGCTCTCGGTTAAACCAATTTCCATCAATCGGTTATAGCGCATAAAGTTCGCACTATGACAATTTAAGCAATAGTTAACAAATGTACGTGCACCACGTTGCAATGACTCATGATTTGAAGCATCGATTGGTGCTTTATCTAAATGAGCACCTTCGTTAGCAAAAGCCACTAATGGTAAAAATGCTATAACTAATAAAGCTTTTTTCATTATATTTTTAAGTTTCATGATATTAGCCCGTCACCCTTTCTGGTACAGCTGTAGTTTTATCCTTTTTAGTGTACAAAGGCATCAAGGCAAAGAAAGCAAAATAAATGACAGTAAAGACACGGGCAACAACTGTTGCACGATCAGCACCACCCAACACAGGCCCAAATTGACCCCATATATTTGAAGGCTCAGTACCAAGGTAGCCCAGCACCAAAAAGCTAACCACGAATGCTGCCAACCATTTTTTATAAAGCGTCCCACGATAGCGGATAGACTTTACCGGGCTCTTATCTAGCCAAGGCAATAATGCAAACACCATTACAGATAAGCCCATTGCAGCCACACCTGGGAATTGTGAGTTAAATATAGGCGGAACAGCACGCAATATTGAGTAGTAAGGCGTGAAATACCAAACAGGTGCAATATGCGCCGGTGTTACCATTGGGTTTGCTGGAACAAAGTTATTAGTTTCCAAGAAATACCCACCCATTTCAGGTGCAAAAAAGATAATCGCTGAGAACACAATTAAAAACATCACCACACCCACCAAATCTTTAACAGTGTAGTAAGGGTGGAATGGAATACCATCCAATGGAATACCTGTTGTTTTATCCTTATTTTTCTTAATTTCAACGCCATCTGGGTTATTAGAACCCACTTCATGCAAGGCAATTAAGTGCGCTACAACCAAGCCCAGCAAGACCATTGGCAATGCAATTACATGGAAAGCAAAGAAGCGATTTAAAGTTGCATCTGAAACCAAGAAGTCACCACGCAACCACTGAGACACATCAGGACCAACAAAAGGTATTGCAGAGAACAGATTCACAATGACTTGCGCGCCCCAATAGGACATCTGACCCCATGGTAATAGGTAACCGAAAAACGCTTCACCCATTAAACATAAGAATATAGCCACACCAAATAGCCAAATAAGCTCGCGCGGATTACGATATGAACCATAAATAATGCCACGGAACATATGAAGATAAACCACGACAAAGAACATTGAAGCGCCTGTAGAGTGCATATAACGAATGAGCCAACCCCATGGCACATCGCGCATGATGTATTCCACTGAGCCAAATGCTAAATCTGCATCAGGCTTGTAATGCATAGTCAAAAATATACCTGTTACTATTTGCAACACCAGCACCAACATAGCCAGCGAGCCGAAAAAGTACCAGAAGTTAAAGTTTTTAGGCGCGTAATACTCAGTCAAGTGCGCCTTAACGTTGCTGGTAAGCGGAAAACGGTCATCAACCCAATTCACACCGTTACTAAGCGCTTTAGCAAACACTGATTTATTTTGTGATTCAGTTTTATTAGTCATGATTAGGCTTTCTCTTCCATATCGACACCAATAAGCAAGGTGTTATCTGCTAAATATTTATATGGCGGCACAACCAAATTAATTGGCGCAGGTGAACCCTTTAACACGCGTCCTGCCAAATCAAATTTAGATCCATGACATGGGCATGAGAAGCCACCAGTCCAACTGTCACCCATATCGCCTTTTGGTTGCAACTTCGCTGACGGAGAACAGCCCAAATGCGTACAAATACCAACAATCACGGCCAAATTAGGCTTAATTGCCCTACTTGGATTTTTGCAATAACTAGGCTGCTGTGAAGTCACGTCAGAGTTTGGATCTGACAGCTTATCATTGTGCTTTGTCAGCTCAGCGGTCATCTCGTCAGTACGATTAATAATCCACACAGGCTTACCACGCCACTCTGTAGTCATCATCTCACCTGGGGCGATTTTACTAATATCCACCTCAACTGGTGCACCAGCTGCTTTAGCACGCTCGCTTGGTGTCATACTGACAATAAACGGTACAGCGGCAGCAGCACAACCTAGCGCCCCTACTGCAGATGTTGCTATTAAAAATTTACGCTTTTCTTGATCTACTGAAGCACTAGATTCCGACTGCGAACCAGCTTGATGCTTGTCACTGTGATTGTCTGACATGATTTCCTCGGCTACTGATTATGAATTCTTGCCTTTTGGGGGCCAACATCAATCCGCTTAACTATATTTTTTACATTTAAAAAATTAGAAGCTCAAAAATATGACGCAATATTAAAGGCTGCGATTATACAATTCTTTACAAGTTAATTAAAGCTTTATTTTATAAGTGACTGAAATAAAACAACTAAACTGGATTTTTTATATCTATAAACTCGTGTATTAAATTAAATTTCTCAGCTAAATGTTGGCCTAATGCTTGTACGCCATAACGTTCTGTTACATGATGCCCTGCTGAAATATATGACACACCCGATTCAATTGATTGATGCGTAGTTTGCTCGGAAATTTCGCCGCTGATATAAACATCTACGCCAAGCTCAATGGCTGTATCAATATAGCCCTGCGCAGCACCCGTACACCAAGCTACTTTCTGCACTATTTTTTGTGGATCGCCAATGACCAATGGCGCACGTTGCAAAGTCGATTCAATTTGCGCCGCAAATGCAGCTAGCGTGGTAGGCTTAACTAACTCGCCATAAGCCATGAGTTTAGATTCCCCAGCAAAGCCGCTAGAGCTTATGCCCAACACCTGACCAAGCTGCACGTTGTTGCCAAACTCAGCATGTGCATCGAGTGGCAGATGATATGCCATTAAGTTCAAGTCATTTTTTAGCAAAAAAGCTAAACGATTACGCTTAATACCGACCACTCTAGGATCTTCATTACGCCAAAAATATCCATGGTGCACCAAAATCAAATCAGCGTTAGCTTGTTTAGCCGCTTCGAGTAGCGCCAAGCTTGCTGTCACGCCTGTCACTATTTTATTAACTTCTGACCGCCCCTCTACCTGCAGACCATTAGGGCAGTAATCTTTGAAGCGCTCAACTTGCATGAGTTCTTGGGTATAATGAAGTAACTCATTCAGTTTTACCATTTTTACGACCTTTTTATCACATCACCTTGAATATTCGCTAGAATAGCCTGATATTACATTGCGTACATGACATTACTCAAGCAAACGCAAGATTAACTTCAAATTTATACAATGATCATTTAATGAACGCGGCTTTTCTACCACTACTCTAAATATCACAACTACACTCACCAAAATGAACAATCAACTACATAAAAAATTATGGCTCATTTTTGCTCAAACAGTCACCGTTTGTTTGGCACTGGTTTTTGTATTGCGGCTTTTCTTTCCTAGCTTACTAGAAAATATGCTGGCAAAACCTAATAGCACGGTGTTGGTAAAGCAGGCTGAGCCTATCAATGGTGGCAGTTTAGTTGGGTCTTATAGCCAAGCAGTGAAAAAAGCGATGCCATCAGTGGTGAATATCTTCACTAGTAAAAAGGCGCCAGACAACCCTCATCAAAAATATTTGGATGATCCTGCTTTTCGTCAGTTTTTTGGCGACCAATTGGATGATCCTGATACTCAAACTCAACCTGAGAATAGTCTAGGGTCTGGAGTTATCGTTAGCGAACAAGGTTTAATTTTAACGAATAATCATGTAGTAGCCTCAGCAGACGAAATTGAAATCGCACTTGCAGATGGCCGTAAAATGTCTGCCAAAGTAGTAGGTACAGACCCTGATACAGATTTAGCCTTAATTAAAATTGAAGCCGATAATTTACCTGCAATCACTTTTGCCAGCTCAGATAAACTGAGTGTAGGTGATGTTGTTTTAGCTATTGGCAACCCATTTGGGGTTGGTCAAACGGTAACGCAAGGTATTATCAGTGCGCTAGGTCGTAACCATTTAGGCATCAATACCTTTGAAAACTTTATTCAAACAGATGCCTCAATCAACCCAGGTAACTCAGGTGGTGCATTGATAGATACCGAGGGTAACTTAGTGGGCATTAACAGTGCCATATACTCTCGCAGTGGCGGCTCTATGGGTATCGGCTTCGCAATCCCGGCTACTTTAGCGAGCCAAGTAATGGATCAAATTGTCAGCCAAGGCAATGTGACTAGAGGCTGGATCGGCATTGAGGCGCAAGACATCACCCCAGAGCTAGCGGAGTCATTCAAACTAAAAGCTGCGGAAGGTGCGTTAATCGCTGGAGTGCTTAAAAATAGTCCTGCCGAAAGAGCTGGACTTCGTGCTGGCGATGTTCTATTAACGATAGACAACAAACCGATTGCAGACACAAGTAATATGCTGAATTTAATTGCAGCCCTTCCGCCCAACCAGAAAGCGACATTCAAAATCGCGAGAGCAGAGCAAAGACTGAACATTGCGGTATTGATTGGTAAGCGACCAAAACCGGCAGTAGAAAAAGAGTAAGCGGCTCTAAACCTTGTGATTATTGACGGAGCTTTATGACGTTGGTGGCAGTATGCTCTGCGTTGGAGTTTGCTTGGTAAATGACGCCACAATTAAGCCAAGTTCAAATAACATCCAAATAGGCATCGCTAACATAAACTGAGAAATAATATCTGGTGGAGTAAATATCGCACCGATGATAAACGCGGCAACCACTACGTAACCACGCGCCTCTTTAAGCTGAGCGACGGTTAGCCAACCAAAGCGCACAGTCATCACCACTGCAATCGGCACTTGAAATGCCAAACCAAAGGCAAAAAACAGCGTTAAGACAAAATCTAAATAATTGCCAATATCGGTCATTACAGCAACACCTTTTGGTGCTGAACCTACAATGAACCCAAACACAACCGGAAACACTACAAAATATGCAAATGCCATGCCCGCTAAAAACAGCAGGCTACTAGCAATAATCATTGGAATCATGAACTTCTTTTCATGCGAATACAGTCCAGGCGCTATAAATGCCCAAACTTGATACATGGTATGTGGCAGTGAAACAATAAATGCTGCCATCATCGCGACTTTCATCGGCACAAAGAATGGCGTGGTGACCGCTGTAGCAATCATTTGACCACCTGCCGGCAACTTACTTAGCAAAGGGGCTGCGAGTAGCGCGTAAATCTTGTTTGCAAACGGAAAAAATCCGATGAATACAAGAATAAAACCTAGCACGATGCGCAATAAGCGGTCGCGCAATTCAATTAAGTGTGAAATGAAGTTATCTGTAGGGGTCACTAGCGTTTATTCTGTAGTTGAGATTTTTTTGGCGCGCGTTCTTTTGACTTTAGGTTTTGTATCCGTAGATTTAATATCAGCAGAATTCACAACCGTGGGTTGTAACTCTGGTGTTTTCGGATTAGTAGCTTCTAATTTGAACTCAGAAACATCCTTAGAAATTGCATCTATACCACCTTGCACGCTTGATTCAATAGTCTCTTTGGTTTTAGTGACCGTATCTTGAATCTCTTGCTGCAACTGTTGCAACTCTTGAAAGCGTACTTCTCGATTCACTTCCTCTTTCACTTGCGCCACATATCGCTGCATGCGACCTGCAATCGCGCCTAGCGTACGAGCCACCTTTGGCAGCTTCTCTGGACCGATTACGATCAGAGCCACCACAGCAATAACGATTAACTCTGAGAAGGAAACATCAAACATATCCGTTATTGCTTAGTTTTGTTCGTCACTTCAGCTTCGATAGTATTACCAGTCTCTTTGTTATCGGTGACCTTGTCATCACGCATAGCTTTTTTGAACTCATTGACCGCGCCACCTACATCGCCACCAATATTTTTAAGCTTTTTAGTTCCGAATACTAATACCACGATCAACAATACAATTAACCAATGCCAAATGCTAAATGAACCCATGATAATTCTCCAGAAATATAATTAAACTTTAAGTGGCGCATTACCGCCACCCAGCACATGTATATGAATATGAAATACTAACTGACCGCCATCTTTACCTGTATTGATGAGCGTTTTGAAACCAGCCAAACCTTGCTCTTTTGCAAGTTTCGGCGCAAGTAATAGCATTTTTCCAAGCAAAGCTTGATGCTGCGCTTCACAACTAGCCAGACTTTCAATATGCAGTTTAGGCACAATCAAAAAATGCACTCTAGCTGATGGGTTAATGTCATTAAAGGCAATGACATCCTCATCTTCATAGATTTTCTTTGCTGGAATAGTACCGTTGACTATCTTACAAAAGATGCAATCGTCACTCATTATTTTGCGCCTTCTTCCGCTCTAGAAGCTTTTTCTTCTAAGCCTGAGAGACCTTCACGCCTGGCCAGCTCATCCAAGATATCTTGAGGCTTTAAACCCGCCTGCGCCAACATCACCAATGTATGAAACCATAAATCTGCAGTTTCATAGATAAGATGCTCATTATCGCCATTCTTCGCCGCAATAATGGTTTCAGCGGCCTCTTCGCCGACTTTTTTGAGTATGCTGTCCATGCCTTTAGCATACAGTTTAGCCACATAAGAAGTTTGTGGGTCAGCGCTCTTACGCTGCTCCAACAATTCAGCCAATCGGTTTAAAGTGTCACTCATGTTTATATATTTCATCCGGACTTTTGATAACAGGCTGATCTATAAGCCACTCGCCATTCTCTAATTTTTTAAAAAAACAGTTATGTCGTCCTGTATGACAAGCAATACCACCGACTTGTTCTACATTAATCAGAATGACGTCTTCATCACAATCTAAGCGAATCTCATGCACACGTTGTACATGACCAGATTCTTCACCCTTGCGCCACAGTTTATTGCGTGAACGTGACCAATAAACTGCTTGCTTACTGTCATTGGTCAGCTGCAAGGCCTCACGATTCATCCATGCAAACATAAGTATGCGCCCTGTGTCGTGCTCTTGCGCAATGACAGGCACAAGACCATTTGCGTCCCAGCTAATGTCATCTAACCAACTCAAAGCCTTACCTCAATACCATTTCTCTGCATATACTCTTTGGCTTGCTTAACGGTATATTCTCCATAGTGAAAAATACTCGCTGCCAGCACAGCATCAGCGCCACCTTCTTTTACGCCATCAACCAAGTGCTGCAAATTGCCCACGCCGCCAGAGGCAATAATCGGTACATCGACCGCATTTGAAATGGCTTTATTCAATGGATTATTGAAGCCAATTTTTGTGCCATCTCTGTCCATACTAGTGACTAACAACTCACCAGCGCCCAGTTTAGCCATGTACTCAGCCCATTTAACCGCATCTAAACCTGTCGCCTTGCGTCCGCCGTGAGTAAACACTTCCCACTCAAACGGCTGGTTATCTACTTTTTTAGCATCAATCGCAACCACGATACATTGCGAACCGAATCGACTTGCCGCATCTTGCACCATTTGTGGGTTAAGCACTGCAGTTGTGTTAATACTGACTTTATCTGCACCCGCATTTAACAATCTGCGCACATCTTCAACTTCACGCACGCCGCCGCCGACTGTTAATGGAATAAAAACTTGAGAAGCGACCTCTTCAATAATATGCAGAATCAATCCACGGTTATCAGAACTGGCAGTAATATCTAAAAACGTGAGTTCATCGGCGCCTTGGTCGTCATAGCGTTTAGCAATCTCAACAGGATCACCTGCATCGCGCAACTCTAAGAAATTAATACCTTTAACTACGCGCCCATTAGTCACATCTAGACATGGAATAATGCGTTTAGCGAGCACTTAATTCATCCGCAAGTTGTTGCGCCGCAGCGAAATCAAGCGCACCTTCATAAATTGCTCGTCCAGTAATCGTACCGATAATACCTTCACTAGCCACTGCGCAAAGTTTACGCACGTCGTCTAAGTTAGTCACACCGCCAGAAGCAATCACTGGAATTGTTAATGCTTGCGCTAAAGCAACAGTCGCCTCAATATTGACGCCGGTTAGCATGCCATCACGACCTATGTCGGTATAGACGATTGAACTGACGCCATAACCTTCGAATTTTTTCGCTAAATCAATCACATCATGCCCTGTCAATTTTGACCACCCATCCACAGCAACTTTGCCTTCTTTTGCATCTAAGCCGACGATAATCTGACCAGGAAACGCATCACAAGCCTCATGCAAGAAACCTGGGTTCTTTACCGCCGCGGTGCCGATAATCACATAGTCAATGCCGTTATCTAAATAGCGCTCTATGGTTTCAAGGTCGCGAATACCGCCACCGAGTTGAATAGGAATTTCACCTCCAACTGCGCGAACAATAGATTTAATCGCGGCTTCATTGACAGGCTTACCTGCAAATGCACCATTTAAATCGACCAAATGTAAGCGTTTACCACCACTGTCTACCCAATGGCGTGCCATGGCACCTGGGTCTTCAGAAAATACGGTGGACTCTTCCATTAAGCCTTGTTTTAGTCTTACACAGTGGCCATCTTTAAGATCAATTGCTGGGATAATTAACATAATGATTTGATATTGATTTATTTGATAATAATTGAAATTAAGCGATTAAAAAATATTGTAAAAATAACTTCAGAGTTACATTTATTTAAGGTAACCAGTTTACGAAATTGCTTAACATTTGCAAGCCTGCCGTTGCACTTTTTTCTGGGTGAAACTGCACTGCGAACAAATTATCCTGCGCTATCGCGCTAGTAAACTGTTTGGGATACTCGCTGTAACCACCGATGATGCTTGTATCATCAGGCTGCACATAATAACTGTGCACATAGTAAAAACGCGCACCGTCTTCTATGTTATTCCATAGCGCATGCGTTGCTGATTGTTGGTTACGGTTTTGATAAACCTGATTCCAACCCATATGTGGCACTTTTAACTTTTCGCCGTTCTCGTCATGCATATCAACTGTTGCAAAGCGTTTCACATTACCCTTAAACAAACCTAATCCAGCTGCGTCGCCTTCTTCAGAATGTTCAAACAGCATTTGCAAGCCAATGCAAATCCCTAGAAATGGCTTGTTACTTGCAGCATGCATGACTGAACTACGCAGACCACGAGCATCTAATTCACGGATACAATCCGGCATCGCGCCTTGACCTGGAAACACAATGCGATCGGCATTTTCTATATCAGCAGGGTTGCTAGTCACCAGTACGTTTTTGTTGGGTGCGACATGCTCTAATGCTTTAGACACTGAGCGCAAATTGCCCATGCCATAATCAACCACTGCTATATCAATTTTTTTCATACTACAATTTTCATGGGGTTGCCGCTAAAGCGTTACAAGGGCTTTAGTTTTATAAACTTCCTTTGGTGGATGGCATAATGCCTGCCATGCGTGAATCTAGCTCAACTGCTACGCGCAATGCACGGCCAAACGCTTTAAAAATCGTTTCGGCTTGATGATGGGCGTTATGACCTTTAAGATTATCAATATGCAAAGTAACATTGGCATGATTCACAAAGCCTTGGAAGAACTCATGAATTAAATCAACATCGAATTCGCCAATTGAAGCGCGTGTAAACACACAACCAAATTCTAAACCTGGTCGTCCAGAAATATCGAGCACTACACGTGACAAAGCCTCATCCAACGGCACATAAGCATGACCATAGCGACGTATGCCTTTTTTATCGCCTATTGCCTTAGTAAAAGCTTGCCCAAGGGTAATGCCAATGTCTTCAACCGTATGATGAGCATCTATGTGCAAATCACCTTTAGCGTTTACGCTAATATCCATCATGCCATGACGGGCGATTTGGTCTAACATGTGGTCGAGAAAGCCTAAACCAGTACTGAATTGTGAAACGCCAGTACCATCTAAATTAATGGCGACTGTGATTTGTGTTTCTAAGGTATTTCTAACTACTTCTGCAGAGCGCATATTGAATCACTTAAGCTAAAGTGCATATAAATTGATAAGTAAATATTTTAACCTAAACCAGATGCTATTGGTTTTTTTGAATACATTAAAGCTAACAACATTTTATATTTGTTAGATTATGACCACACAAGCCTAAGAAACAACAAAGCCTAGCAAGATAACAATATCTTAACTAGGCTTCATATTCATCAGCTTAAGCTAACTACTTAGTTACATTTTAATCACTTAGTAACAAATAATTATTTAGCAGCTTCTGGTGCAGCTTCCGCAGCTGGAGCCGCTTCTGGAGCTGGTGCAGCAGCTTCTGCAGGAGCAGTAACTTCAGCCGCTGGTGCAGGTGCCGCTTCAGCAGCAGGTGCTGTTGCAGCAGGAGCTTCAACAACAGGAGCTTCAGTAGCTTCTGGTTTTTTGCCACCTAGTAAAGTAAATAACAATACTAAAACAGCAGCGCCAATGATCCATGGTAAGAATTTCTTAGCACCGCCAGCACTAGCAGCACCGCCGTGAGCGATTGCGGTAATTTCAGCAGCAGCAGCAGCAGGATCAGCAGCACCGTAGATAGCAGCACCAGCAACAATGATAGTTGCGCCAGCATCTTTAACTTGTTGCGTCGTAGCAGCTTTAACGCCACCAGCAACTGAAATGTCAACGCCCAGGTTTAAAGCAGCAACCATACCTAAGTCATTGAATGGTGTTTGACCAGCAGCTTGTTGATCTAAACCAGTGTGAACGCCAATGATGTGTGCGCCTAATTTAGCCACTTCAATAGTACGTGCTTTTTTATCAGCAACGTTGATCAAGTCAACTTGAGCTTTTTTGCCGTATTTGTTAGCAACATCGATTACGCCTTTGATTGTACCGATATCAGCAGTACCTAGAACTGTACAGATGTCAGCACCCGCTTTGTAGAATGGCTCAGCTTCATAGAAACCAGCATCCATTGTTTTCAAGTCAACCAAAATTTTATTGTTTGGGAACTTAGCGCGTAAAACTTCCAACAATTTGATACCGTTATGCTTAATGCAAGGTGTACCAATTTCCAAAATATCTACGTGTGGAGCAACTTTGGTTGCTAAAGCGACGGTACCGTCGAAATCTAATGAATCTAATGCCATTTGGGTTTGAGCCATGCTACATCCTCCAACTAAAAATAAATCATAAGTGACTTATTTAGATTAAAAATACAAAGTGAGTTAATTTTTTATTGTGTAGAAAAACACACATTTCGCGATAATAACACGCACTTAATGTGAAATTAAAAACTTTTTTTGCTTATTTTTAATGTTTTAGTGATTTTGTAGCATTTCATCACTGAAATATAGCGAATAATATTGATTAAATTAGTTTTTTTTGTTTACCTAAGCAGCTAAAAGTATTTCTGTCAGTGTGTCGATGAGGGCTGTTGACTGAGCTTCAGTTCCGATTGTGATGCGCAAGTAAGGTGCAACCCGACTTGGTGATTTAAAATGGCGCACAATAACATTTTTCTGACGGAGCAAGGCCGTCAGCTCTGCACCATCTTTTACTTGATGCTTAGCAAAAATAAAGTTTGCACCTGATGGCAGCACATCGAAACCCAGCTGGGTTAAATCTTTAATCAGCGCTACACGTGTTGCAATGACTTTGCTGCACGTTTCTTCAAAATATGCCGTATCTTGCATAGCAGCAATAGCGCCAGCAGAAGCAAAGCGGTCTATAGGATAAGAATTAAAACTATCCTTCACGCGGATCAATGCTTCGATTAAGTCTGGATGGCCTAAGGCATATCCAACACGCAAGCCAGCCAATGAACGTGCTTTAGATAAAGTATGTGTCACCAACAAATTAGGGTAAGTATTAATCAAGCTCACCGCTGACTCGGTACCAAAATCCACGTACGCTTCATCAATCACCACAACTGACTGCGTATTCTTTTTCAGCAGCTTCTCAATGGTCGCTAACGATAGAGGAACACCTGTAGGCGCATTCGGATTTGGAAATATGATGCCTCCGTTTGGCTGATCGTAATCGTCAATGTTGATTGAAAAATCTTCCGCCAAAGGGATTGTTTGATATTCAATGTCATACAAACCGCAATATACTGGGTAGAAGCTGTAGGTAATGTCTGGAAACAACAATGGTCGACTATGTTTTAACAGCGCTTGAAACACATGCGCTAAGACTTCATCTGAACCATTACCGACAAACACTTGCTTAGCCTGCAAATGATGCACTTCAGCAATTGCCGCTTTGAGCGCATCTGAATTAGGGTCTGGATATAAACGCAAGGAATCTGCCGCTTCCAGCTTAAGCGCAGCGATCACCTTAGGGCTAGGGCCATAAGGATTCTCATTGGTATTGAGTTTCACTAGGTTATCTAACTTAGGCTGCTCACCTGGTACATAAGGCGTAAGCTTATGTACGACATCGCTCCAAAATTTACTCATATGGGCTTAGCTTTTTAACCTATATTCAGCTGATCTGGCATGTGCTTGCAAGCCTTCTCCATAAGCCAAGGTTGCGGCTACTTTTCCTAACGTTTGAGCGCCTTCAGCCGACACCATAATTAAGCTTGAGCGCTTTTGGAAATCATATACACCTAATGGTGATGAGAAGCGTGCTGTACGTGAAGTTGGCAATACATGGTTTGGTCCTGCGCAGTAATCACCGAGCGCCTCACATGTGTTGCGACCCATAAATATGGCACCTGCATGCTTGATGGTTTTGCTGAATGCTAGCGGCTCATCCATAGATAATTCCAAATGCTCAGGTGCAATGTAGTTACAGATTTCTGCAGCCTCTTCTAAATCACGCACTTGAATCAAAGCGCCACGATCTGTCAATGACGTACGAATAATATCTTTACGCGGCATACCTTCAACTAACTTCAAAATACTGGCGTTCACCTTATCTAAAAAGTCAGCATCTGGGCTTAATAGAATCGCTTGCGCTAGTTCGTCATGTTCAGCTTGGCTAAATAAATCCATCGCCACCCAATCTGGATTGGTTTTGCCATCGCAAATCACTAAAATCTCAGAAGGCCCTGCCACCATATCGATGCCTACAACACCGAATACGCGACGTTTAGCGGCGGCTACGTAGGCATTACCTGGTCCAACTACTTTATCCACTTGTGGCACAGTTTCAGTACCGTAAGCCAAAGCTCCCACTGCTTGCGCGCCACCTAGGCAAAATACGCGATCTACACCAGAAATCGCAGCAGCGGCTAAGACCAACTGATTGCGCTCGCCATTTGGCGTAGGTACGACCATGATAAGTTCTTTAACACCCGCTACTTTGGCGGGAATTGCATTCATCAACACAGATGATGGATAAGCCGCTTTGCCTCCTGGCACATATAAACCTACACGGTCTAACGAAGTCACTTGTTGACCAAGTAAAGTACCGTCAGCTTCGGTATAACTCCAAGAAGACATCAGTTGCTTTTCGTGGTAAGTACGCACACGGTCTGCGGCAGTTTTTAGAGCCTCACGTTGATCTACTGGCAAACCATTCAATGCAGCAGTTAGCTCAGCTTGGCTAATTTCCAACTCAGCTAAGCTGCTCGCACTCGTTTTATCAAAGCGGTTGGTGTACTCCAAAACTGCAGCATCACCGCGCTTTTTAACGTCTTTAAGAATATCGGCAACTACGATATCAATACTGTCATCTTGCGCAGTTTCAAAGGCTAGTAAGGCTTTTAAATTACTATCGAAATCTACATCTGTGGTAGAAAAACGTCTTATTTTCATACTATTGACCTATATTTAATCTAAATCTAATGTGCTTAATCTAAGCTCTGGATGCAATTGCGTTTGTAAACGCATCCATGATGGGTTGAATTTTACCTCTATTCAACTTAAGCGAAGCTTGATTTACAACAAGTCTTGAGCTGATATCGCCAACTTCCTCTACAGCTTTGAGGTTATTTGCACGTAAAGTTCCACCTGTACTGACTAAATCGACAATCACATCCGCCAAACCGACCAAAGGACCTAGTTCCATTGAGCCGTAAAGCTTAATCAAATCCACATGCATGCCTTTTGCCGCAAAGTGTTCACGCGCGGTTTTGACATATTTAGTCACTACTTTTAAACGCGCACCACTTCGAATCGACGCGAAATAATCAAAGTCTTCACGCACTGCTACCATCATTTTGCACTTAGCAATTTGCAGGTCAATCGGCTGATACATGCCATCGCCACCATGCTCATCAAGCACATCTTTACCTGCAATACCTAAATCAGCAGCGCCATATTGCACATAAGTCGGGACATCACTCGCACGAACAATAATCAAACGTACATCTTCACGATTGGTGCCGATAATTAGTTTGCGTGATGACTCAGGATCTTCTGCTGGATGTATACCCGCCGCTGCCAAGAGAGGCGTGGTTTCTTCAAAGATACGACCTTTTGAGAGGGCAATGGTAATCATGTTTAAACTCTTTTTACGTTCGCGCCTAGCGCATTTAATTTGGCTTCTAAGTGTTCGTAACCGCGGTCTAGATGGTAAATGCGTTCAATGACCGTCTCCCCACGTGCAACCAAGCCTGCTAGCACTAAACTTGCAGAAGCGCGCAAGTCTGTTGCCATGACCGTGGCGCCATCTAAGAACTCAATGCCTTTGACTAGCGCTGTATTGCCATCAATACTAATATCTGCGCCCATACGTTGCATTTCTTGTACGTGCATAAAACGATTTTCAAAAATGGTTTCAGTCACTTTTGAAACGCCTTCAGCTATAACATTAAGCGCCATAAACTGCGCTTGCATATCTGTTGGAAAAGCTGGGTGTGGTGCTGTGCGGATATTCACTGCTTTAAGCTTACCATCACTTTTTACGGTAATGCTGTTTGCATCACTCGTGACAGTTGCACCCGCGTCGCGCAGTTTTTCAATGACAGCATCTAGCAAGTCAGCACGCGCATTGAGTAACTTAACCTCGCCACCTGTCATCGCAGCAGCTACCATATAAGTACCTGCTTCGATACGGTCACACACAACGTTATGTGTTGTGCCATTCAGCTTCTCAACGCCTACAATCGTGATGACATCAGTACCAGCTCCCGTGATTTTTGCGCCCATTTTAATGAGCATCTCCGCTAAGTCGACCACCTCAGGCTCTTTAGCAGCATTCTCCAACACGGTTGTGCCTTCTGCTAATGCCGCAGCCATCATGAGATTTTCCGTACCGGTCACAGTGACCATGTCCATATAGTAACGCGCGCCTTGCAAACGACGATTAGGTAAATGCAAAGTACTCGCTTGAATATACCCATGTGTAATATGAATCGCAGCACCCATGGCTTGCAAGCCTTTGATGTGCAAATCAACTGGGCGTGAACCAATTGCACATCCGCCCGGCAATGAGACACGCGCAGTACCAAAGCGCGCCAATAACGGACCTAACACCAAAATTGATGCACGCATGGTTTTCACCATTTCGTAAGTGGCTTCAAAAGAAGTCACGTCACTGGCATCTAAAGTCACTTCGCTAGTATTGCGTGTAATTTTAACGCCCATCATATCGAGCAGTTTTATAGTCGTGTCGATGTCTTTTAGCGCTGCAATACTACTTAAATGCAACGGCGTCTCAGCTAATAGTGATGCGCATAAAATTGGCAAAGCGGCATTTTTTGCGCCAGAGATGGTGACTTCACCATTGAGGCGACTACCGCCTTGTATGATTAGCTTTTCCAATTATTTAACCGCATTTAGCATCGTTTGAAGTTCACCACTCTCGTACATAGCACGCATGATGTCTGAACCACCGACAAACTCGCCATTGATGTAAAGCTGTGGAATAGTTGGCCAATTAGCGAATTGCTTGATGCCTTCACGCACTTCTTGGTCTTGCAATACATCCACTGAAATATATTTTGCTTGGCATGCATCTAAAATTTGCGTCGCCAAGTTTGAAAAACCACATTGCGGAAATTTAGGGTTACCTTTCATGTAAAGCACTACTGGGTTGGTGCTTACTGTTTCTTTAATTCTTGCCTGTGCGTCCATTTGCTTCTCCATTACTTTGTATTTAATTTATTTGTCTTTAATTGCCTGCTTACCATTTGCAAGCTTGCTGCGTCTGTTTAAGCAGACTGCTTATTCCATTGTTCTGGCGTATATGTTTTCATCGAAAGCGCATGAATTTCTGAGCGCATTCTATCGCCCAGCGCTGTGTAAACGAGCTGATGCTGTTGCACCATACTTTTACCGACAAAGGCACTGCTCACGATAACTGACTCAAAATGCGTGCCATCATCGCCTAGTACTTTAATATATTCGCAGGCCAGATTTTGCGTGATGTAAGCCTCTAACTGTTGTGCACTTAGCAATTTAATTGTTTCCTTAATTCTTAAGCTCTTAATTTATAGCCTGATTTTAACATTTTTAGCGTAATCATTGCTAACACTAAGAAAGAAGCGCCAACAATAGACAAGCTAATTAGTGGTGACACATCACCTTTACCAAAGAAACCGTATCTAAACCCGTCTATCATGTAGAAGAATGGATTCAGTTGTGACAACTTTTGCCAAAAAGGTGGTAGCGAATGTATGGAGTAAAACACGCCGGATAGAAACGATAAAGGCATGATAATAAAGTTTTGGAATGCTGCCATTTGATCAAATCGATCAGCCCATATGCCAGCAATGATGCCAAACGTACCGAGCAGCGCGCTTCCCAGCAAGGCGAAAGCAAATACCATCCAGAAATTAGTCACGTGTATATCCACAAACCACATAGCGACTAAATAAATACCTAAGCCCACTACTAAGCCGCGAATAATCGCCGCAAACAAGAATGCGATAAAAAACTGTAAATGCGTGAGTGGCGTTAGCAACACAAAGACAAGATTGCCCATCACTTTTGATTGAATTAGGCTAGAAGAGCTATTCGCAAAGGCGTTTTGCAGCACGGACATCATGATTAAACCCGGCACCAAGAATGAGGTGTAAGGTACGCCATCATAAACATGCACATGACTTTCCAGCGCATGAGAAAAAATAAGCAGATATAGCAAAGCCGTAATAACAGGTGCAGCTACCGTTTGAAACGCAACACGCCAAAAACGGAGCAACTCTTTCTTCAAGAGCGTCCACGGGCCTCGAAAAGAGCTTAAGTATGAATTGTTAATCATGATTTACTCACAGATGACACACCGACCAAGGACATGAACACATCCTCCAAATCGGCTTCATTCAATTGCATATCCAACACCTTAATTTCCGCAGCACGCAATGACGATAACACCAATTCGATTTGCGTCATGTCGCTTAAGGCAAAAGTGTAGATTCCATTTTCTTGATTACGCAATAAAACTTGAATATTGGCAGGCAAACTCACATTGCCTAGCGTCAAGCGCAACTGCTTACCAGCAAACTTATTCAGCAAATTAGCGGTGCTATCTAAGGCTACGATTTCACCTTGCTTCATCATGCCCACGCGGCTGCACAAGGTTTCAGCTTCTTCTAAATAGTGCGTGGTGAGAACAATGGTATGGCCTTCACGGTTCAGCTTTTTGATAAATTCCCACATCATTTGGCGAAGTTCAACATCTACGCCTGCAGTCGGCTCATCCAGCACTATCACTGGCGGTTTATGCGCCAAAGCTTGCGCAATCAACGCACGACGCTTCATGCCGCCAGAAAGCTTACGCATATTGACATGCGCTTTTTCGGTCAATCCTAGACCTTCGAGAATCTCATCAACCCATGCATCATTTTCCGGCCCACGTCCGAAATAGCCCGCTTGAAATCGCAGCATTTCACGTACATTAAAAAATGGATCAAACACTAACTCTTGCGGCACAATGCCAAGCAATTGCCGAGCTTGCTGATATTGATTGACCACATCAAAACCCATGACAGAAATATTACCCGCACTCGGTTTGATTAAGCCAGCCAGAATACTGATTAAGGTTGATTTACCTGCGCCATTTGGCCCAAGCAATGCAAAAAACTCGCCTTGGGCAATGGTTAAATCGACGCCTTTTAGGGCTTGTAAGCCGCCAAAACTCTTATGTACGCCATTAATTTGAATTGCTGGTTTCATCTTTGACTTGGATCACAACTTATAAGTTAAGTTAATTTGAGATTTTTTAACCATCTATTAAATGAATTACGGCTTGTTCATGAACAAGCCGTAATGATTGACTACTATATGGTGATGCTTTTGAAAATTACAACAAGTAAGCATTAAAATAAGCACTTAACATAGAACTAAAGAAACGTAGTCTTAATGAAAGCTTAGCGGAATAAAATCTTGTATACCGTATAAATCTGCCAAACTAGATAGGTTCGCTGGTAAGTTCGTAAATTTTATTTTGCAACTTGCCGCAACGGCACGACGTTGCCACTCTAACATTAAACTCAAAGCAGACGTATCTACATTATCGACCCCGGAAAAATCAACTTCAATTTCACCGTTCATTTTAAATGTAGCACTATGGTTTAATATCAGATTTGCGTTATCCACCAACACGTTACCATAGACATGCCACTTATTCGCAATCTCGGTGATACGTTCAGCAACATTAAATTGTACCAATTCAGCCATATTTAGACTTTAAGCTTATTTAAGACCAGCACTTTTATTTTTATCAGCCAACTTTGTATTCAAGCTATCGATACCATTTTGACGAATTTCGTTACTAAATTGGCTGCGATAATTAGTCACCAAACTCACGTTTTCAATCACAATATCGTAGACTTTCCAGCTAGCCCCACTTTTTACCAAGCTGTAATCCACAGCGATCGGCTGGCCACCTGATTGCAGAATCTGAGTTTTTACGGTCACATTTTTTGCGTCTGGCTCAGTACGCATAGGCTTATATTCAATGACTTGATCTTTATATTTACCCAATGCTACAGAATAAGTACGTAACAATAAGCTACGGAACTCTTTCTGAAAACTTGCTTGTTGCTCAGGCGTAGCAGTTTTCCAGTTTTTACCAAGCACCATACGACACACGCGATCAAAATCAAAGTTAGGCAAAATCTTCTCTTCTGCCACTGCGTATAACTTTTGCTGATTTCCAGCTTGGATTTCTTTATCGTTTTTAATGATAGCCAATACATCATCAGCGGTTTGCTTCACTAACACATCTGGTGCAACATCCGCACTTGCTACGCCTGAATATAAGCTGGCAAGAAAACTGATACCTACTAAAAATTTTGAAACTGATTTCATTTGAATCCTTTTTTGATTCGATATTGAATTTAAATTATTAAGCTAATGTGCTTCAACAGAATATCTCAGCACAGCTCACTAGAACGGCGCATCACCTAATTCGGTTGACTTAGCCCCTGCCGGCTTAACTTCTGATGCACTTGTTGAAGTTGATGACTTCGCATCCTTATCCGTCTCAGAGGCTTTACTAAATAAGAATTGGCTAATCATTTTTTCCAGCACAACCGCATCTTGTGTTTTGGCAATTTTATCACCATTTTTTAACACATCCTCGTCGCCACCAGCCTCCAAACCTACATACTGCTCGCCTAACAAACCAGCTGTATAAATATTGGCAAACGTATCTTTAGGGAAATTATAACGTTTATCGATTTTAATTGTTACGATGGCTTCGTAAGTTTTGCTGTTAAAGGCAATACTATCCACGCGTCCAACTGCAACACCTGCACTCTTCACTGGTGCATGTGGTTTTAAGCTTCCTACATTTTCAAAAGCTGCTGTCACACTATAAGTTTCGCCAATTTTACCAGAGGTTAAATTGCCAACTTTCATAGCAAGGCCTAGTAAGGCGGCAACACCCAATGCCACAAAAATCCCCACCCATAAATCAATTTTAGTTCTATCCACTTAGCATCCCCTCAATTTTTCACTACACTTTTAGCGCTATATCACCAGCATAAAAGATGTTAAAACAAAATCTAAACCCAATACGGTCAATGATGAAATCACCACTGTACGAGTTGTTGCTCGACTCACACCCTCTGCAGTTGGTGGGGCATCAAAACCTTCAAACAAAGCAATCATGGTGCAAGCTACGCCAAACACGAGGCTTTTAATAATGCCGTTCACAATATCCGATTGGAAATCCACACTTGCCTGCATTTGTGACCAGAAGGCACCTTCATCCACACCGATCAATGGCACCGCAACGATATAGCCACCTAATATACCAACCATAGAAAACAATGTCGCCAAAATAGGCATAGAAATTACACCTGCCCAGAATCTTGGTGCAACCACACGCGCTATCGGATTCACCGCCATCATTTCCATCGCTGAAAGTTGCTCAGTAGTTTTCATTAAACCGATTTCAGCCGTAATCGCTGTACCAGCACGCCCTGCAAATAACAAAGCAGTGACAACAGGCCCAAGCTCGCGCACCAGTGACAGTGAAACCAAAACGCCGATTGCTTCAGATGAACCATATTTTTGTAAAGTGTTGTAGCCTTGCAAGGCCAGCACCATTCCTACAAAAAAGGCTGAAACGATGATAATCAACAGAGACATTACGCCCGTTGAGTAAATCTCACGCATGGTGAGATGAAAACGCTTAAAGCTTTCACCTGAGTACACAATAGTTAAAAAGAACAACCTAGCCCCCGCACCTAAGCGCCAAATACGCTCAACCATGCGATGGCCTATACCTTGCAAGGTTTTAATAATGCTAACGAGAGGATTTGATTTGGTCATTTAATGTAAGCTTGCTGGCATGAGTTTACTTAAGGCTATTTTTGTTTCATTAATTCAGCTTGATAATTACCCGCTGGGTAATGGAATGGTACAGGACCATCTTTATCACCGTGCACAAACTGATGTACAAATGGCAAGGTTGATTTCATTAAATCATCTGGCGTACCTTCAGCCGTCACCACACCGTTCGCTACAAAATAAACGTAATCCGCAATTAGAAATGTTTCTTTAACATCGTGCGAAACGATTATCGAAGTCGCGCCTAACGCATCATTTAAACTACGAATCAAGCTGCAGATCACGCCCATGGAAATTGGATCTAATCCAGCAAATGGCTCATCGTACATCATGATTGCAGGGTCTAAAGCAATAGCACGCGCCAAAGCTACACGTCGCGCCATGCCACCTGAAAGCTCTGCAGGCATCAGTGTATGCGCACCGCGTAAGCCTACTGCATTGAGCTTCATCAACACCAAATCGTGAATCATAGAATCTGGCAAATCCGTTAATTCACGCATAGGAAACGCAACATTCTCATACACGGATAAATCAGTAAACAACGCACCTTGTTGAAACAGCATACCCATCTTACGACGCAATTTAAATATGCCATCGCGGTCTTGTTTGTGTACCACATCACCATGAACGCGCACTTCACCTTTTGAAGGCTTGATTTGGCCGCCAATCAGTCGTAATAAAGTAGTTTTACCGCTACCGCTACCGCCCATAATCGCCACAACCTTACCGCGTGGAAACACCATATTGATGCCTTTATGCAGCAATCGCCCTTTGTACCCAAAGGAAAGATTATCAATTTCTACGATATTGTTGGTCATTTGCAGCTAAATTGTACGTCTGTTTTTGTTGAGTTTTTTTTGAAGTCACCATTCTAAAACAATTTGGCGCGTAAGCAAGCAGTTAAATTGACTAGCTAGCTTGTATGGATAAAATATATGCAATAAAAAAGCCCACCGAAGTGGGCTTAAGGTTAGCAATGCTATGCATTAAATACCGTAGCAAACTATATAGGAAGCTGCAGGATCAATAACACCAGTGTCGGCACTCAAGCCCAAAGCAGGCGCATTGGTTTTTGAAGCTAACATTGAACCTGTTGACGAATTACCATCATCCATAGTTACATCTAGCTGAATCACGTATTTACCTAAAACTCCTTGAGAGCAGATAACATAAGAACCCTTAATCGCATTTCCAGCACCATCTTTCATCGCAGAACTTGCGGCTACATTTGTACCAGCCATAATACCTATAGGATTACCATCTGCATTAGTCGGGCGCCAATCAGGATTAGTAACATCAGTTACACCTGGTGCCAAATTCGCTAAGCGTACATGACGCCAAAATTGATAAGCTTCAGAAGCATTATCTGCGCTGGCATCAAACCAGCTACCGCCAAGAGCGCCGTCACCATTACCCTCTTTTACTGTGGCATCACCGAGGTGTGTTTTGGCGGCTTTATCATCGCCTGGTAACGCCTTAAATTTATCTTGGTAGCCATAAATGTAAACTGGAATTGTTCTAAAATCATTTGCCAAGTTTTTAACCTTGGCACTATTAATCAGTTCTTGACCTTTTAATACACCGCCTAGCAGTAAGCCGATGATCACAAGTACGATCGCCAGCTCAATTAATGTAAAACCTGCTTGTTTTTTCATTTAGTTCCCCGAACTATTAAAGTTATATAAGTCATTCTAACTCAAATAAAATGCTCATCTCTCAGCCAGATACATGCAAATATCATACCAGCCGCGTTTAGCATATTTTACTAGTATTTTGGTTAATTTCAGTCACAATTTGTTGAAAAATCATCGATCAGCCGTCGAAAATCTAACAGGTGTGTCCAATTCTTAACGCTTTTCAGTATGATTAAATTACTAAAAATCGGCATACAATATCAGTCAGCCGGATAATTTCAATCAATCATTGAGCCATTATATGCAAATATCACTCAGACCAGGTCTCAAATTAGCACACCAACTATTTAACGATTCGGATCGATTAATGGCTTTAATGATTCTATCATTACATGCCTTGTTAATTTGGGGTGACTCCATCGACCTGCATAGAGCGCTATTTTTATGTCATTACGGCTGTTTTTTAATGTGGCAACCTGTGATGCGGCAAAGCAAAACTCTATCATGGCAGGCCGCTTTTCTGATTGTAATTGGTGCTGCGGTAGGTATGCTTTTTATCAACTGGTGGGTGATTGCTTTTTGGATAGCCAGTTTATTTGCGTTAATCGGCGGACGTATTTTTTCAGAAGAAACTTCGCGCGATAGGCTGCCTAATATATTGGCATCGACCTACTTGCTGGCCATTTTACTGTTGTGGGTAGTGCCTAAACTGCTTAAGTCTAATGATGATTTAGCTGCCGCGGCCTTCATGCTCACCTATTTTTTGCCGTTACTGCCGCTGGCGATTTTATTCTTATCGGCCAAACATAAATCCAAGGCACAATCCGCCAATATCGATTTCTTCTATACCTTATTGATTTTCTTACTGTCCTCCATTGTCATCCTCGGCAGCTTTGCAATTGGGGTGATTTGGAAAATTCATTACATTAAATTACTCATTGTCGTAGTCATGAGTTTAGCCGCCACTTTGGTTGTTTTAAGCTGGCTATGGAATCCAAGCTCGTCTTTTTCTGGTTTAGAGCTATTGATGTCTCGTTACTTACTCAGCATTGGCCTGCCGTTTGAGCATTGGATAAGGCAAATTGCAAAATATGCGGAATATGAATCCACTGCTGAAAAATTCTTGCAAGCAGCTATGCGCGAACTGGTTGAGCTTAACTGGGTAAGTGGCTTGATGTGGGAAGCCGAAGGCTCGAAAGATCAAATTGGAGAGGCTACGCCGTTTATTTCTACTTTTACTTTTCATCAGCTACATTTAACACTTTATTCACGCTGGCAATTCAGCCCCGCCATGTATCTGCATGTGCAATTACTCACCCAGATTTTGGGCGAATTCTATGAAGCGAAACGTCGTGAAGAAATGATTGTGCAAAACACTTACATGCAGTCTCTGTATGAAACTGGCTCGCGCTTGACACATGATATTAAAAACATACTGCAATCCATGGGCACATTATCTGCCGCTGCTGCACAAAGCAGTGATGATGGTAGCGATGACGCTAGGTTAATCGAGTTAGTGAAAAAACAAATTCCACGACTAAGCCAGCGTTTAGCTAGCACTTTGACCAAACTTGAACTCCCTAGTACCGAGAAAAAGAGCCAAGAAAAAGTGGCCAACTGGTGGAAAGGCTTTAAACAGCTAAATAATAATCTACAAATATCGTTTGAAGCACCGATTAACATGCCCAAGACCGATATTGACCCAGATGTGTTAGATAGCGTGGTGGATAACTTGTTGCATAATGCTTTAGAGAAGGCGAAATTAGAGGCAAATACAATCATCAAAGTCAGCTTGATGCCGAGTGCCCATTTTTGTTTAGAGGTGACAGATACAGGCTCTGCAGTACCTAAAAATGTCGTTGATCGTTTGTTTAAAGCACACATAAGCTCAAAGAATGGTTTGGGCGTTGGACTCTTCCATGCCGCGCAGCAGGCGAGGAATGCGGGGTACGAATTAAGTCTAGTAGACAATCAGGATGGTGAAGTGCGCTTTAGATTAGAAATGGTGGAAGAAGATAAAACGCTTACCGCTTGAGAAGTTGAGATGGAAATAAAAAAGGGCTCATCACTTTGATGAACCCCTTACTAAACCTCTCCGCGCTTGGAGAAATATTATTATTGACTAACGTAAACCTTGAACATAATCAGCCACTGCAGCCATTTCTGCATCTGTCATTTTTGTAGCAATAGTCATCATCATAGGCGCATTCGCACGCTCACCTGTTCTGAAAGTTCTTAATTGCGTTAATACGTAATCTGTATGTTGACCACCTAAGCGTGGAAATTGTTTAGGTAAACCTGAACCAGTTGCACCATGACACGCCGCACAAGCGGGTACGCCAGTCGCAGCAATACCGCCACGATAGATTTTTTCACCTAATGAACCAGCGCCGTTAGATTTAGCCGCTGCAAGCTTGAGTTTTTGATTTGAAAAATAAGCTGCCAGATTTTTCATATCCTCGTCACTCAATGCCGACGCCATGCCAGACATCACTGCATTAGCACGTTTACCTGATTTAAATTCCGTTAATTGTTTAACCAAGTACTCAGGATGCTGACCTGCCAATTTAGGATTGGCTGTAATGACGCTGTTGCCATCAACGCCATGGCAAGCAGAACACACAGCGCCAACAATCTGTTCAGCAGTTTTAGTGGTCGTTGGCGCAGCTTCAGCTGGCTTTTCTGCGGTGGCTGCAGCATGTGCAGACAAACTAAATAAAGCACTTACCATTAAACCAGTTAAATTAACTCTTACTGAATTTAAGCTTAAAAGATGACGAAATTGCATTACCGCTCCCAATTATCAAAAATACTTACGCAAAACTTACTGCATGTCGCTCAGATTTCCAGTGGACTTCTGCGACTAATCTAAA
>Ga0123388_1100971_pt1 | contig 27033 bp, 31 predicted proteins | sample T0HHNO3metaT_FD_89916 | JGI IMG/M metagenome (GOLD analysis project Ga0123388, IMG submission 89916) | Methane-oxidizing artificial microbial communities from Washington, USA to study methane cycling - T0-HHNO3 metaT (Metagenome... | ecosystem: Engineered > Modeled > Simulated communities...
CGCGGGATTTTGAGTCCCGTGCGTCTACCAATTCCGCCATCCCGGCATGAGGTATAATGTCAACTTCATTATTATAACAAGTTTTTCGGCAATGCGAACCCAAGATTTTGACTTTTATTTACCCGACACACTGATTGCACAACACCCTTCAAGCAAACGTAATGCTAGCAAGTTACTTTATTTAAATAGTCAATTCAAGCAGTTAAGTGACGAATTATTCATAAATCTCCCCAACTTTTTATCCGCTGGCGACTTATTGGTTTTTAATGATACGCGTGTGATTAAAGCGCGGCTGTTCGGCATAAAAGATACTGGTGGACAAGTAGAGGTCTTAGTTGAACGTGTACTAGATAACCATCATGTGTTGGCGCATGTGCGTGCATCACGTGCGCCAAAAGCTGGCAATACACTCAGGCTAGCCGATGCATTCGACGCCAAAGTGATTGGTCGTGAGGATGATTTATTTCAACTGCAATTCATCGGCAACATTAGTGCACTGGATTTATTAGAGCGTTATGGCGCATTGCCGTTACCGCCTTATATTACGCATAGCGCTAATGCGGAAGATGACGAACGTTATCAAACCGTTTACGCTAAACATGCAGGAGCAGTAGCCGCGCCGACGGCGGGCTTGCATTTTGACGAGCCTATGCTGAATACACTCAAAGCAAAAGGCATCGGCATTGCTTACGTTACCTTGCATGTTGGCGCCGGCACATTTCAACCGGTGCGTGTAGATGAAATTAAAGACCACAAAATGCATAGTGAGATCTATCATATCTCGGCTGAAACAGTAGCCGCAATCGATGCAACGAAATTGGCGGGGGGCAATGTGATTGCAGTAGGTACAACCAGCCTGCGTGCGCTAGAAAGTGCCGCATTGAATGGAAGCATAAAAGCAGGCTCCGCAGAAACCGCTATTTTTATCACACCAGGTTTCCAGTTTAAAATCGTTGACAAACTGTTAACCAATTTTCACCTGCCGAAAAGCACCTTACTTATGTTAGTGTCTGCTTTTGCAGGGTTTGAGCAGATTAAACAGGCTTATGCGCATGCAATTGAAAAGCAATATCGGTTTTTTAGTTATGGTGATGCAATGTTAATTGAGAAATCCGAGTTAGCTCAAAAACTAGGCCAATGAAAAAACCAATCAAAATTATCAAGTTGAACTAGTCGATCAACATAAACACTAAAACTTGCATTTTGTTCTTACAGGTTTTTTGTATTTATTATCACTAGTTTTTATTAGCGCATTCAGTCAAGAAAGTTATTTTATTTATGTCTTTATTCCAGCAGCCTATCACTAAGTCGCTTTTAATCAGTTCATTTATCTTGCCCAGCCTTATATCAAGTAGCGCACTCATGGCAGAAGTGCTGCCAGAAGCCACTGTCGTGATCAAAATCCCGCTGGCAAATAAGCCCACTACGCGTCCGATGACAGTGGCTTATGTGCCAGAATTAAAGCATTATTACATCGCAGATGGCGGCTTAGCACCGATGGCATCTGAATTTGAAGCGGCGGTGTCAAAATCGCAAATTCATGCCTACGATAACACGGGTAAATACGTCAACTCAGCCACACCCGGCTACGACAATCGCTCTATTTACTACAACCCAAACACAGACAAACTAGAAACCATTACTTACAATGTATCCAGTGATGTGGGTTTTGCACCGAATACAGGCATTTTCGCCATTCACTTATCCGAAACCGGTGAAGTCAAAAACACTTCCGATGAACTGTATCAATTCAATCCAGCATTTGGCGATGCAGGCACCATGCCCAGCTTTGATGCTGAGAATAATCGTTATTTTGCAAAGCAGGAACGCGGCAATAAAGTGTTTATTGTTGATCCTAAAAAACGCGAGAAAATTGGCGAAATTGCATTAGATTTTATCAAGGCAGGCGTTTTGCATGACGACATTAGCGACCATTATGTGGCGTATACCGGTGTAAAAGGTGAGGAGTTAGTATTGCTGGATATTGACCATAAGGCCGCGCTGGTGTTTGATTTAACCGGAAAATTCATTGCAAAAAGCGAGCTGCCAAAAGACCTTAAGTTACGCGCACAAAATCATTTTAATGGCCTGGGTTACACCAATGACTTGTTATTTGTCTATCACGAAAACGAAGGTGAGTTTGGAACCTACTATGGCTTTAAAGTCGTTAAATAACTGGGTTCCAGTATAGAACGAAGCATAAAAAAACCGCATACAAGATGCGGTTTTTTTGTAACAAATAGATTGATTCAGTTCTATTTGTAGCTTAACTTTTCTGCACTTTATTTACCAAGAGCTCCAGCCAATTTGCCAGAAGCCGCACCGAATAAAGCACCCAATACAACAGAGATAATGACTAATAGCACAGGGTTAGTCAGGTCCGTCGCCGTTGCATTACCTGCCGTACCTGCTGTTAATGCTAAACCAGCAGTTGCAGCATAGCCGTAAACATTAGCTGGCACCACAGAAAGCAAATTGCAGCCGGCAACAATCACTAGAAAAAACACAGTTACTGCAATAATAACGGGAGCAGCCAATACGCCTAAAGCACCTAGCAAACCAGAACTCACCAAATATAAAGCGATGCCAGCGATTACCGCACCGTAACTCATGCCTGCAATGGTTTTTTGTAACGCTGCTGCATCACCCCCTGTATGGAAATAGCAACCCCATGCAATAAAACCAACCCATACCAACGCTATACTTGCCAACGGATTCAATGCTAAATACGCCCAAACTCCACCTAAAATCGCGATACTCACTGCCAATGCTGTTAACTTCGACATACTTTTCTCCCTAAATTAAAAGGTAAAAACTCTTTATAAAAATAATGTTTTCGAGTATTACAGCCAATTAACTTAAGTGACCATACGACAATTTAATAGCGACAACATGACAATGCCTTTGATCGGCTTCAAACTAATTGGCTAGGCGTAGTCTAGACTTATTTTTGTCATATTGACAAGTTTTTTTATGAATCGCAGCGAGCAACTGCTAGATTTTGATGGAATTTTATAAACAATTAAATACGCCAACAAGCACTTTAAAACTGACTTACTAGAGCTTATTCAGCGGATATTGCCATTGCTTTTTCCAGGCACCGACAACTAGATTCGGATATTGCGGTTTACCCAAACTACCATTGTAACGACCGAGTGCACGATACAAGTCGCCACGCTCTATATCTAAATAATGGCGCAAAATAGTACAGCCATAACGCAAATTAAGCCGCAAATGAAATAAGTTATGCTCTGGGTTACCGATACTTTTCACCCAAAAAGGCATCACTTGCATATAGCCGCGTGCGCCCACACTAGATACCGCATATTTTTTAAAGCCGCTTTCCACTTGAATCAAGCCCATCACCAATTGCGGGTCTAGCCCTGCGCGCGTTGCCTCATAATGCACCGACCTTAAAAAATCTTCACGGTATGCTTGGTTTGGCATGCGCTTTTTCAGGCGTTGTGACATCTCAGCCATCCAAGCCTGACCTTCTTCCTGACTGGCAAATATCAGTTTGGGCGAGGCCAAGTCGCTAATCGATTTTTGCATCACCGCTTTAACCGAGTTAGAAAGTGGCTCTTCGCGCTGGTTACCTGCAAAACAAATTGACGTTAAGCCCAATAAATAAACACTCAACCAACTGGTCAGAAAAAGTTTTTTCAACATATTTAACTATTAAGCAAACCACTTAAATGATTAATCACATCTTGCAACGCGATATTCTGTGCTTCCACTTGGCTACGCGATTTGTACTCCACTTTACCTTCTGCCAAACCACGGTCACCAATCACAATGCGATGCGGAATACCCATTAAGTCGCTTTCCGCAAACATCACGCCCGGACGCTCACCACGGTCATCCAGCAGCACATCAAAGCCTGCCTTTTTGCAGTCTGCATATAGTTGATTCGCTGTATTTTTTACCAACTCACTTTTATCCAGTCCGATTGGACAAATCGCCAGCGCAAACGGCGCCATACTTAATGGAAAAATAATGCCCTTCTCGTCATTGCCCTGCTCAATCGCAGCGCCAACAATACGTGATACGCCAATGCCATAACAACCCATTTCCATTACCTGTGATTGACCATTTTCATCCAGATACGTTGCGTTCATGGCTTGTGCATATTTAGTACGCAGTTGGAAGATATGTCCGACTTCAATACCACGACATAAGCTTAATGTGCCCTTACCGTCAGGACTTGCATCGCCATCCACTACATTTCGAATATCCGCAACCAAACTAGGCTCAGCCAAATCGCGTCCAAAATTAATACCGCTTAAGTGATATTTAGGTTTATTCGCGCCGCAGACGAAATCGCTCATATTGACAACCGTTCTATCTGCAATGACAGTAACATTTTCGCCAACGTTTACTGGACCAATAAAGCCAGGCGGACAATTTAAATTGGCACGGATTTCTTCTTCAGTCGCGAATCTAAATTCGCCTAAAGCTTTACCCGCTTTTACTTCATTTAAATGATGGTCGCCGCGTAACAAAGCCAAATAAAACCGCTCAACTTCCGCCTCTTTTTTCACCATCAAAGCAATAGATTTAATTGTCTGCTGCACAGTAATATTCAATAAATTCGCCACATCCTCACAAGTGGTTTGTTTTGGCGTTTCTACTTGGGTTAGGTTTTGGCTGGCAGCCGTTCTAGCATTGCTTTCTGGTAATGCTTCCGCTAACTCCACATTTGCTGCGTAATCCGAACTCTCACAGTATGCCAACGCGTCTTCACCGCTATCAGCCAGCACATGAAACTCTTGCGAACCATCGCCGCCAATGGCGCCAGAATCGGCCTTTACCGCACGAAACTTTAAGCCTAGGCGCGTAAAAACATTGCTGTATGCCTGATGCATATCGGCATAAGTTCTGGTTAACGATTCAAAATTGGTATGAAATGAATACGCATCTTTCATCATAAATTCGCGCGCGCGCATCACGCCAAAACGCGGGCGGATCTCATCACGAAATTTAGTCTGAATCTGGTAAAAATTAAGCGGCAACTGCTTATAGCTACTGATTTCACGGCGTGCAATATCGGTAATCACCTCTTCATGCGTTGGCCCGAAACAAAAGTCTCTATCATGACGATCTTTGATTTTCAGCATCTGCGGTCCAAAAACGGCCCAGCGACCTGTTTCATCCCACAATTCTTTTGGCTGAACTGCAGGCATTAATAGCTCTAGCGCACCGGCTTTGTTCATTTCATCGCGTACAATATTTTCCACTTTACGCAACACGCGCAAACCTAATGGCATCCAGCTATATAAGCCGCTACCCAGCTTTTTAATCAAGCCGGCGCGCACCATTAACTTGTGCGAGATTAACTCAGCATCTGCTGGAGCTTCTTTTTGGGTGGCAATGAAAAATTGGGATGCGCGCATGGGAATGGTATGGAATAAAAATTGAAACCGAATTTTAACGTTAAACGCAGATTAAGTCAGCAGCGACTTAGCTTTTGAGTAATTTATCTGGCGGATGTGTTTGCTTTAGATGTTCGCGACTGACCAATGGGCGAGTCTGCTGGGCGATACCCCGATTTCCAAATAGCAAACGGCACAATCGTCGCTGGTGCGCCGTTATCGTAAAACCAGCTATCCACCGCGAATCGCTCACCTGTACTAATATCATGCATTACCGCGGTTGAATGTGGCCAACCGTTAAAAAAGAAACTACGGGTTCGCGTATCTTCCACTTCGTGCCATTTCATTAAATCCGCTTGCCGCATTAATCGTATATAGGTTGTGGTGTTAATTGCTTCATCGTTACAGTCTAGCTGACCGCTAAGATTGCCACTATAGAAAGTACCGGCAATGTCGTTAGACGTGCCGACTTTTTCACCAACAATCTCTTCTAACAAACCGATTGCCTGGGCGATCTTTTCGCGTTCTTGCATTGCATTAAGCGGTACATCGGATACAAATAAATGCACTACTTTTTGCCATTCTTCGGCAGTTAATGTAACTTGCCTCACTTCTGCGCAGCCACCGCCAAAACAAACTTCAAAAGCTTCAAGACTGGGTGTTTGATGAAAAATACGCGACATTTCCGATAATGCCGCTTGTGCATAACTGGCTGTTATTGCCAGCCACATTGCGACGATTAATTGATATGACAGTGTTTTATATAACAGCGTTTTAAATGATAATAGCAGCGTTCGGCAATTCATTTTTGTTCTCACTATCGGCTGGATAATATTGATGCAACAACGCACCAATCTGCTGAATACCATCCAGCACACCTGCTTCAAATTCGCCACGCCTGAATTGCAATTCCATTGCATGACAAATCACTTCCCACCCATCGTTACTCACATGCCGATGGATACCTCGATCCGCCACAATTTCCACATCACGGTCTGCCAGCAAAAGGTAAATCAGCACACCATTATTGTTTTCGGTATCCCAAATACCCAGATGGCTAAACAACTCAACTGCACGTTTTTTTGGCATTTTTTTGGTGATAATTTCCAGCGGATGCAAACCGGCTTCCACTACAAAGCGTATCTCACCTGTATGCGTTAATTCGCTGGTTTTAATCGCTTGCTCGATACGACGCAAGGCCGCCTTTGAAAAGTGCCGCTGCACCTGCCAATTTGAAGGAATAGCAGCGCTAATAAGATGCGAAAAAAATCGCGCAATCGGATGTCTACGCTTCATTTGCCAAAAATCTCCGTTTTGTCAATCGCCCCGATTTACCAATCACCAGAAGCTCCGCCGCCGCCAAAACCACCGCCACCGCCACCCCAACTGCTAGAGCCGCCACCGAAGCCGCCGCCCATTCCACCACCCATGGGCATACCACCTAAACCACGACTACCCATCATCATAGTAAAAAAGAAAGCAACTATAGCGAAAATAACCGCGCCGCCGAATGCAATTCCCAGCAGCCAAACTGCGCCACCTACTAGACCGCCATTGACTGCACTGCCGAAAAATGTGCCGAATATACTGCGCAAGAACAAACCTGAAATCAAGCCGCCAAACAACAAAATGGGCAATAAGTTTTCCAAACTACTGCCGTTATTGGCAGCTCTTGTTGGCGCTGGTAAAGGTTCGCCATTCACTAAGCCAATCAATACGTCTATTCCCGCATCCAAGCCGCCAAAATAATCGCCCTGTTTAAATCTTGGTGAAATAGTTTCAGTTATCACCCGCTTGGCGGTTAAATCGGGAATCGCACCTTCCAAGCCGTAGCCGACTTCAATGCGTAATTTTCGATCCTCTTTTGCCACTAACAGCAGCAAGCCGTCATCAATTTTTTTGCGACCGACTTTCCATTTATCTACGACACGGATTGCATATTGCGCAATATCTTCCGGCTGTGTACTTGGCACAATCAGCACGGCGATCTGGCTGCCTTTTTGTTGCTCAAAAGCCGCTAATTTGGCTTCTAGTTGGCCTTGCTGTTCTACCGATAATGTTTGGGTTAAATCAGTTATACGCGATTTAAGTTCCGGAATAGCGACAAGCTGTGCATGCGCCATGCCAGATGTTAGTAGAAACATCACGCACAGCGCATACAAGCTCGCTTTTAGCTTAGAAAACACTTTTATAGTGAATAATTGCGTTGGCAAAATTATTGAGCTAAAAACAGATTAACTTAATGATATTTAAGCTATTTTTTATTGCCAAAATCCACTTTAGGTGGTGCAGAAATCGCTTTTTCATTTTCTACCGTAAATGATGGCTTGGCTTTGTAGCCAAACATCATCGCAGTTAAATTATTAGGAAAGCTACGCACGGCAACGTTGTAGTCTTTAATGGTAGTAATATAACGATTACGCGCCACTGCGACGCGATTCTCTGTCCCTTCAAGCTGCGCTTGCAAATCCCTGAAGCCCTGGTCTGCTTTCAAATTAGGATAATTCTCTGCTACCGCCATCAAGCGTGATAGTGCCGATGTTAACTGCCCTTGCGCTGCCTGAAATCTGGCAAATGCTTCTGGGTCATTTAACAATTCTGGTGTGACTTGCATGCTGCCGACTTTTGAGCGCGCATTCGCTACGTCGGTTAATACTTCCTGCTCATGCGTGGCGTAACCTTTAACGGTTTCGACTAAATTGGGGACCAAATCTGCACGACGTTGATATTGGTTTAACACTTCTGACCAGCTGGCTTTTGCTTCTTCATCCAGACTTTGAAACGTGTTGTATCCACAGCCCGATAAACTTAACATTAAAATTAATGGTAAAAGTTTCTGCCAAAAAGTACGCATTTTTAACTCCTTAATAGTGTCATTACAATTGTTTTAATAAGGCTAATTACTGCCAATTCAAGCACTCACAACGCTTAACGCCATACATAAATCATCCCATGTTTTCGCTTTATTGGGTAAATGCTGCAACAGATCATCAGGATGATAAGTGGCTATCACTTGCACGCTATCCACTAAATGAATTTTGCCACGTAAATTCTCAATAGATTGTGTGCTAGTTAACAGTTGTTGCGCAGCAATTTCCCCCATCGCTACTACTACACTAGTACCAGAAGCTGCAATATCCTGGGTTAATTGCTGTGTATGTATAGTTTGCATGGGTTTGATTTTTAGTGCGCGTAAAATATTGTTAAACAAATCTATAGATTGCCCGCTTAAAACTGCTGGCAACACAAATGCCCATTTCTTGTCGGTCGATACGATAAATATAGCACTAGCTGCAACTACACCTTCAATTGGCTTACTTTCAACTACGGCAACTGGAGTTGGTGGTATCGATTCAGTAACTGGTTTCTCTGCTACTGGTGCGCGCAATTTCCAAACTGGCAATAGTTCTAATTCGCGCAACACATCTTCACGAGTCATCACAAAAGCGTCATCACGCGATACCATTAGAGCGCCAATCCCATTAATACCGCATCTTCACGGCCATTATGTGCAGGATAATAGCCACGGCGTACAGCCATTTCGCAAAACCCCATGTTTTCGTACAATGCAATGGCCGAAATATTACTAGGGCGCACTTCTAAAAACATATTAGCAGCCCTGTGATTTTTAGCAATCTGTAACATATGTTCCAATAAATATCTGCCCAAGCCTTGTTTTTGCTGGTCTTTGGCGATGCTCAAATTAAGCAGATGCGCTTCATCCAGCACCATCATTAATAACGCGTAACCAATCATTTTTTGATTAAGCTCTAAAACCCAAGCGCTGTATCCAGAATTGAGCGAGTCGCTGAAATTACCGCGCGTCCAAGGATGACTGTAAATCGTTGGTTCGATTGCCATTACTGCATCCAAATCATCCATTTGCATAGGCCGAAGTTGATAATTAGGTTTTAGGCTTTTATATTGATCAAACATGGCACTCATAACCGCAATCCTTGTTCGCGCTCCAGCGTAGTTAATGCTACGCGATTACGAATATAGATTGGCATCGCTTCCATTGCCGGTTTCGCCTGCCCTGCCGCAAAAACGGGCTGCGCTAAACGTAAAATAGCCTCAGCAGTTGGCGTAATACCTTGTAAAATATTTGGCAATATTTGACTTAAATTGTCGGTATAAACTTGCGTTAATACATCACTATAAGCAGCCCAACCGCTACCGGCACCAAACCAATCTCCACCTTCCAGCGTTGGTGCATCTTGTGGCTTGCACACTTTGGTTTCACTTATTTCAAGCCAGATGCCATTTTGCTTAACTAAAACCGCATGATAAATCTCACCCATGCGCGCATCCAGACAGACAATCACTTTATCCTGTCCGCTTGCCTCGGCCACAGCGGTTAATGTATTAATACCCACAACCGGCAAATTGGCACCAAACCCCAAACCTTGTGCCACGCCACTGGCAATGCGTACACCGGTAAACGCGCCAGGGCCTGCGCCAAAAGCTATGCCATCTAAGTCTTTTAGCTGTACGTTAGTAGAATCTAGTAAAACCTGAATTTGCGGCAACACCAGTTGTGATGACGCTGAACCGGTTTCTTGATAATGCGTGAACGTGCGCTCGCCCAGCTTTAATGCCAGCGACAAAAATTCGGTAGAGGTGTCTAGTGCCAGTAAATTCATGCTAAAGAGATCATTTAATCAGCCACTATTTTACCGCGCAATTGCTTCACTTGCCCACGCTGAGTTTTACTTTCTAACCTGCGCTGTTTTGAACCATAACTCGGCCGCGTGGCGTAGCGTGTTGGCTTCACCTGATTTGCTGCGTTCACAATCTCATGCAAACGCTTGATCGCATCTTTCTTATTCGCTTCCTGCGTACGAAATTGCTGCGCTTTCAATATCAACACACCCTCATCCGTAATGCGGTTATCTTTGCCATGGATTAACTTTTCCTTCAACCAATCACTCAAACTACTAGCGACAATATCAAAACGCAGATGAATCGCGCTAGAAACCTTATTCACATTCTGCCCGCCAGCGCCTTGCGCACGAATGGCGGTAAGTTCGTATTCAGTTTCGGGGATTAATATCATGCGTTTTCTTGTAGGTTTACAGAAAAGAAAGCCTCTACATCAGCTAGTTCTTTAGTCCGTTTAAACGGTGGCAAGCTTTGCCAGATGCGCCTGCCATAGGGCTTTGTAATCAATCTTGGATCACAAATCACTAGTACGCCCCTATCCAGTTCATCGCGTATCAATCGGCCTGCGCCTTGTTTTAAGGTAATGACGGAATACGGTAATTGGTATTCCATAAACGCATTTTTGCCTTCTTGGTTCATTTTATCGATTCGCGCAGAAAGCACAGGATCATCAGGCGGGGCGAACGGGAGTTTGTCAATAATCACAACCGAAAGCGCTTCGCCGCGTACATCTACGCCCTCCCAAAAACTTTGGCTGCCAACTAGCACAGCATTACCATGTGCGCGGAATCTATCCAGCAATTCAGTGCGCGTGCTTTCGCCTTGCATCAGCAGTGGATATTCCATACCAGCACTAGCAAAAGCATCTTTTAGTAATGCATGCACTTCACGCATGGCTTTAAGCGATGTGCATAATACAAATGCACGGCCTTGACTGGCTTGGATAACCGGCAAACTGACAGCAGCAACGGCAGCGGCATAACTGAAATTATTCGGGTCTGGCATATTAGCTGGCGCATACAACAGTGCTTGATTGCCGTAATCAAACGGACTTTCCCAAAAACCCGTTTCAGCTGCATGCAAACCCATTTGCGCGATGTAATGGCTGAAATCACTTTTAACCGCTAACGTAGCAGAAGTAAAAATCCAAGCGCGCGGCTGTGCGTTTAGCTGCTTGCTAAAACCATCTGCCACACTCAGCGGCGTGGCGTGTAGCTGAACAGACTGCGTAAACACTTCCACCCAGCGTACCAAATTCGCGTTTTCGGCTTTAATCCAACTTTTAAGCTGCTCGCTTAACGCCTCTCCGCGCTGCCAACATTTTTCCAGCATCGGATCGCGCGCAGCTTGGCTTTCAAGTACCTTGTTTAAATCGGTTAACATGTTTTGCATGTCTAAAAATGCCGCATCAAAATTTCTGAGCGCCAATGCTTTCTGCACAGGCATGCGCGAACCCTCAAACTGAAAGACCAGCCTAAAATCTTTACAGGCTTTTTCTAGTTTAGGAATTGCCTCGCCCAACGCCACACAGTCTTTGGCAAGCGTTAAATGCGCAGCAGTGCTATCGCGGCATAGTTCGATTAATTGACTGGTGGAAATATCTTCACCAAAAAACAGACCAGCCACTTCCGGCAATTGATGCGCCTCATCAAAAATGACTGTGTTGGCAGAAGGCAAAAGCTCCGCCACGCCTTCATCGCGCAGCATCACATCGGCAAAAAACAAATGATGGTTCACCACTACCACGTCAGCTGCCAGCGCTTTTTTCCGTGCTTCCATCACAAAACAATCTTTGTAGAAATTACAATCCTGCCCCAAACAATTATCACGATTAGAAGTCACATTCAGCCAAATAGTGGCATTCTCAGGCACTTCAGTTAACTCACTTTTATCGCCCGTTTTTGAGTTTTCAGCAAAGTTTTTGACTAAGTGTACATAGTTGGCATCTTCGCGCGAGGCGAAACGCCCACTTTGCGCGGCTGCTTCTAAATGATAATGGCAGACATAATTAGAGCGCCCTTTCAACATGGCAACGGTGACAGGTACTTTTAGCGCATCACGCACATTGGGTAAATCGCGGTTAAACAATTGGTCTTGCAAGGTTTTAGTACCAGTGGAAATAATCACTTTACCGCCCGAAAGCAAGGCTGGAACAAGATACGCAAATGTTTTCCCCGTACCAGTGCCCGCTTCTGCAATCAACTGTTTGCTATCTTTAATCGCAGACTCAATCGCTAAAGCCATTTCAAGCTGCTGGCGACGCTCTGAAAAGCCTTCGATTGCTTCAGCTAAAGTACCGCCCTGCTTAAAAACTTGCGTTAATTGTGAATTTTCGACCATCCTTAAATTATCCCATGAATACTTCATACGATTCAGCCGCACACATAAAAAGTATTGCGTTATACTTTATTACTTGTTAGCCTAGCGCTGCTGTTCGCTTGAAATGATGGTTTTAATTCTGTTCTATCTCTAGGGAGGATATATGGATTTAGCTTTGATTATTCAATTAGTTAGTGGTGCAGTAGGTGGCAATGTCGCGGGTGGTTTGCTTAAAGATGTTAGCTTAGGTACGCTGGGCAACTCATTAGTCGGCATATTAGGCGGTGGTTTAGGCGGTCAATTATTGAGCATGTTAGGCGTAGGCGGCGCAGAAGCGGCTGGCAGCGTAGACATTGCATCCATAGTCTCGCAAGTAGCAGGTGGTGGCGTAGGCGGTGGTGTGCTACTGGTAATAGTTGGCTTAATAAAAAACGCTTTAGCTAAAAAATAACTATTCAACCTAGCCTATTTTGGATTTCATTGTTTAGTCTTAAAACTGTCAGTTTTAAGTAGACCTTGTACATCATAAGATAGGCCTCATTTTTATCCAAAAAGATTAAATTTATCTAAAATTATTGCATGAAGTTTTTTATTTTCTTTGTTACTGTTTTTTTAAGTGTTTGCTTAAACGCAAATGCAGAGCAGTCATTCTTACAGAATGCAGCAGGCATTACGCTATATAGCGTAGATGATTCTGAAGAGTTAAACCATGAAGAAAAACCTGATAATTGGCAATCACGCGCGCAAGAAGTACTTGTTAACGCACTAAGTTTAACGGGCATTCAATATAAATATGGTGGAAAAAGCCCTGAAACAGGCTTTGATTGCAGCGGATTCGTACGCTATGTATTCAGTCAAGCAACTAATTTATCGCTGCCTCCGACCGCTCGCGCCATTAGTCAAATCGGCAAAACAGTTAAAAAAGATGAGTTACAGCCAGGCGATCTGGTGTTTTTTAACACATTAAAATCGGCATTCTCGCATGTTGGCATTTATATGGGCGATAACAAATTCATTCATGCGCCAAGCACAGGCAAAACCGTGCGCGTTGAGAGCATGAAAAGTAGTTATTGGGCAAAACGCTTTAATGGCGCGCAGCGACTGGATACAGAAGTTGAAAAATCTGCAATTAATGCCAGATGAAACCGAATCAAATCAATTCTATTAAAATAAAAAAGCGGCCAGAGCCGCTTTTTTATTTTGCTATCTCAATCTATATTAAATAGATGCTTAAGGCATGATTGATCAAATTTTACTCATGGAACTTAGCAATTTCACCCGGTTTACGTAGCATTTTATCTACCTCGCCCAAATGTAATTCTTCTTGATAAATCATCTCGCGCGCATATTCTTCCAGCATCACAGAATCACCTTCTACCAATTTCAGCAACGCTTTATATGCGTTCAGTGCAATTGTTTCGTGTGCCAATGATTCGCGCAAAATGTCACCAATATCGTGATTATGTGTTTCTAATAATGGGCCAATTGACAATGATGGATGTCCGCCCATATGTGTAATTAACTCACCCGCTTTATCAGCATGGGTTAATGATTCTGCTGCTTGGCTGCGCAACCAGGAAACGATTGGAATACGGTTGTATCCAAATACCATGAGCGCGTAATGTGTATAGCGTACAACACCAGCTAGTTCCAACTCTAAAATTGTATTTAAAGCGCTCACTACCGGGCTTTTTATACCATGATCTGCTGACATTTTCTTCTCCTAAACTGTTAGTAAGTTGAGTGTTATATTTCACTTACAGACTCAATGGAACGCAGTTTATACCAAATAAAAATAGCTTGCAGAATTGCAAATAGTTCGCATTGTCACTATCAAATAGATTAGAAAAACCAATCACATGTACAAATGCTATCTGGTTTGTTTATTCAGTCTGCCTATCGCTATGACCCAAATCCCGTTCGGGTGCAATGACATCGCGAATCAACTGTTTTAACTCTTTAGATTCTGGAAAACGCCCTGCTTGCTTGCGATTAAATATGACGACATCATTCAAACGCACTTCAAATATCCCACCAGTTCCCGGCTGCAAGCTCACGGCTTTTAAATCTGCTTCAAAAGTGGTTAATAACTCTTGCGCAAGCCAAGCTGCGCGCAGTAGCCAGCGGCATTGCGTACAATATTCTATATTTACTTTATGTGTGCTCAACATGCATCTCTATCATTGTAAAGTTTGGCAAAATTACCTTCACGTACTATTCAATTAACTTGAAATAGCGCAAAATGAACCTATTGTTTTATTTTAAGCTCATAGTTGAGTGATATACACGACTTAATGTGTAGCAAATGATTAATTTATTAAAAAGGGTGTGCATGCGGTCTTCTTTTGAAAAAATAGGGTTAATTGGATCTGGTGTCTTAGTAGGAGTATTGATTAGCCTAAACTTTTCGGCATTAGCCGAAAAAACGAGCGTATCGCAATTGCCGCTAGATGATTTGCGCGTATTTGCTGAAGTATTTGGCAAAGTAAAGAGTGATTATGTAGAGCCTGTTGAAGATAAAAAACTAATCAATGAGGCCTTAACTGGGATGCTTTCTGGATTAGATCCACATTCTACCTTTATGGATGCCGATGGCTATAAGGACCTGCAGGCAGGTACGCAAGGTGAATTTGGCGGACTGGGCATTGAAGTCGCCATGGAAGATGGCTTGGTTAAAGTAATTACCCCAATTGAAGACAGCCCTGCTTACAAAGCAGGCTTAAAATCCGGCGATTTAATTTCAAAGTTAGATGAAACGCAAGTGCGTGGATTAAACCTGAATGACGCGGTTAAAAAAATGCGCGGCAAACCAGATACTTCAATTGTTTTAACGGTATTGCGTAAAGGTGAAACTAAACCTCTTACTTTTACATTAACCCGTGCCATCATTAAATCGCAAAGTGTTAAAAATAAGTTTATCGAGCAGGACTACGCTTATTTGCGTATCACGCAGTTCCAAGAACATACTGGCGAAGATTTAGCCAAAGCGTTAAAAGATTTACGTGTGCAAAATAAAGGCCCTTTCAAAGGCATCGTGCTTGATTTACGCAATAACCCAGGCGGCTTGTTAGATGCTGCAGTCGGCGTTTCGGCTGCATTTTTACCTAAAGATGAATTGGTGGTGTATACCGAAGGCCGTACAGCCGACGCAAAAATGCACTTAAATGCGACACCACTTGATTATGCGCGCCGTGGCAAAGTGGATTATTTAAAAGATGAACCGGCTGATTACAAGAAAACACCGATTGTTGTGTTAATCAACAATGGCTCAGCTTCAGCATCTGAAATCGTGGCAGGCGCATTGCAAGACCACAAGCGCGCGACTATTTTGGGCACACAAAGCTTTGGTAAAGGTTCTGTACAAACGATTTTACCGATGAATAACGGCAGTGCAATCAAATTGACGACTGCCCGTTACTTCACACCTAAAGGCCGTTCGATTCAGGCCAAAGGTATCGTGCCGGACATTATTGTAGAAGATGGTTTTGATCAATCGAATAATATTCGTGAGGCAGATTTAGCCAAGCATTTATCGAACCCAAAAGAAGCTGAAGCACCGGCTAAAGTAATCGATGAAGAAAAAGCATTGGCTGTACAAAAAGCCAATGAGAAGAAATTTGCTGAACAGAAAGGCCCAATTGAACCGGCCAGCAAAGATGATATTCAATTTGTGCAGGCGATGAATGTACTGAAAGGCTTACCGGTACAAAAATCTCCGGAAGTAAAAGCACCAGAAACAAAACCTGCTGAAGAAAAAACACCTGACGTTAAAAAATAAACTGTAACGCCTTAAAGCCCTGTTAGAGCTTGTATTCAATACAGGTCTTCTAACAGGGCTTTTTTATGATACTTTAAGTATTAATAACTGGTCATTATCTGACATCTTGCGCGTGCAAAATACGGCAGATAAGATATTGCAGAGTAGCATGTTATTGCAAAACAACTGGGTTATACTGGGCTTATTGGTTGGGAAGAATCATGATATTAGACAAATTAATCACCACATTTGATACAGGCTTACGCACCATATTTGCACAGGCCGTTGCTGGCAGAGAGCGACCTGATGTAAACATTGAGGAAATGCCGCTTAGTGAATCACAAAGAAGCCAAGCCGCATCATTAATGCGCATTAATCATGTAGGCGAGGTGTGCGCGCAGGCTTTATACAGTGGTCAGGCTTTTACGTCGCGTAATCCTCAAATCGTACAAAGCTTGCAACATGCTGCCGATGAGGAAACTGATCATCTCGCCTGGTGCGAAATGCGCATTAATGAGCTTGGTGGGCGGAAAAGTCTTCTCAACCCAGTATGGTATGTTGGCAGCTTTGCCTTAGGCGCCACAGCTGGCTTGATGAGTGACAAATGGAACTTAGGCTTTTTAGCCGAAACTGAGCAGCAAGTATCCAACCATTTAAACAACCATTTAAATAAATTAAGTGATGCTGACATTAAAACGCGTACAATCGTCAGCCAAATGCAGCAGGATGAAGCAGCACATGCGGCAGAAGCAAAACAGCTTGGTGCAAACGATTTGCCGCAGCCAGTTAAAGCTGGCATGAAACTCGCTTCTAAAATCATGACAACAACAGCATATTACGTGTAGCAGCATGAACAGAACTGACAACAATATTGGTAGCAAAACAGCCATGAATCGAGGCGATTGAAAATGCAAAAATTTAGTGATGTACTATTAACCTTAGATAGCGTGGATGACGTAAAGCGTATTGAACTGTTTTTTGAAAGCGGAAAACTTGCTGGTGTGATTGAAAACAAACCTGGCAGTCAAGGTTCGCTCAAAGTGTTTAACCATTTATACAAAATGTTTGGTGCCATTACATTGGATGCTGCGGTAGAAGGTTTAGCTTTATTTGCAGAGCATACGGAAGACGCTGAAAACTGCCCTGGCAAGCACCCTAATGTAGACAGGTTACTGAATGTGTTAGAAAACGAAGCGCCGTTAACCGTTAAAATTGTCACTTAGCCAATTTATTAACACTCCAATTTTGTTGCTTACTTTACTGATTTAATCCTGCAGATATCGGCGGATGATAAATCAATTCCAGTAAATGCCCCACAGCGTCCAGACAGTAGAAACCGCGTGAACCGTCACGATGCGTTTTTGGCGCCTCTGTTATTTTCACACCGTTTTGTACAAAATACGCATGCCAATTATCTACGTCCTGTGGTGCGTTCAATACAAAGCCAATATGGTCTAATCGCTGCTGCGCCTGCGGCACATAGTCAACGCGATGCAGTGCAAACACATCGCCGCCATTAGTTAAATAGACATTGTCAGGGTCAGGTTGCCACTCAATACGCATCCCCATAATGCGCGTATAAAAATCTACTGCTGCTTCTAAGTTTTTAACAAACAAAGCGAGATGACGAATGCCTAACATGCCCTGTGGCTGACTATTTAACATTAAACAGTACCTGTTTTAATCTCATAATCATGTGTAATTTCAACCGATTTACTTAACATGATAGAAGCCGAGCAATATTTCTCTGCCGACAACTTCACTGCGCGCTCTACTTGCGTTTCATTCAAGTTATCGCCTGTAATCACAAAATGCACATGAATTTTGGTAAACACTTTGGGAATCTCATTGGCGCGTTCCGCATCGATTTCTGCGACACAATCGACAATAGGCTGGCGCGATTTTTTCAGTATCGTGACAACATCGAAAGCAGTGCAAGCACCCATGCCGATTAGCAACATTTCCATTGGACGCATACCGATATTACGACCACCATTTTCAGGCGCCCCGTCCAACACTACCGCATGACCCGTTTCAGATTCGCCAACAAAACTGACATCTTCAACCCACTTGATTCTAACTTTCATGATTGATTCCTACTTTATTTTGCTGTTGTCACGATTTTACTATTGCTAGACCATAAATCATCAGCTTCTAAGCCAGACAAGGCACAAGGTTGAAAAATCGCGCCTACATACTATCTGTATGCTGCGTGCACTTTCTCAACCTTGCAACACCGTGGCGACGAAGATGATAATTTTATTTGACGTCTAATAGTTCTACATCAAAAACTAAAGTGGCATTCGGCGGAATCACACCGCCTGCACCGCGTGCACCGTAGCCCATTTCTGGCGGAATAACTAATGTGCGTTTGCCGCCAATTTTCATCCCAGCAAAACCTTCATCCCAACCTTGAATCACTTGGCCGCCACCTAAAAAGAAATTGAATGGTTCTTTTCTGTCTACGCTACTATCAAACTTCTTGCCTTTATGGCCTTCCGCCGCTGCGTCGTACAGCCAGCCAGTGTAATGTACAGTCACGTTAAAACCTGGTTCGGCTTCGCGGCCAGTGCCTACTTGTGTATCAATTTTTTGTAATTCTGTGATGTTTGCAGTCATTGCAGTTTTTTCCTGTGTTGATGTAGTTGTTTCGGCGTTACAAGCATTTAAAGTGGTTAATAAAATGCCTGCGATTAAAATATTAAGTAGTTTCATCGTCGCTTATTCAGTGAAATGTAAAGCCAATATGATACTGCATAATCAATTCAGTTCGCCAATGTGCCGTATTGAACAGACTTGTACATAAAAACCCCGATCAAGTTAATGGTTATAAACCCATTCAATCAACGCATCTTGCGCAGTTCTGCTGGCGGCTGCATTTGCGTCATTAACAATAAAGACAAACACGTAACGCTTATTTTGGCTACTTAAAACATAGCCCGCTACCGCACTCACGCCATCTAATGAGCCGGTTTTCAAATGCACACGCTGTTGGGCTACACTATCTTTTAAGCGGTTTTTTGCCGTGCCATCTAAACCTAATATTGGTAGTGAAGCTAATAATTCCGGCATCACTGGGCTATTGTAAGCACTCACTAGCATTTGACCCAAGTGCTGGCTGCTCACACGTTCGATTCGCGACAATCCTGAACCATTTTCAAGCACCAACTCTTTAGCTTCTATACTTTTAGAGGCCAGCCAGTTTTTAACCACCGTTTCACCCTTGGCTTCTGTTGCAGGCAAAACTTGTTTTTCTGCGGCCAGCGTCAACAGCAATTGTCGCGCTGTTAGATTATTACTCCACTTATTCATGTCACGTATCACATAACCCAAAGGCTCAGACACCTGTTCAACTACTTTTATCACTGAGATTTTTAAATTATGTGTTGCTGATAAACTCTGCTCTTCTGACAAATCTTGCTTCTCTGGCAAAGCCTGATTTTTGAGCTTCCCGTTGAACACGCCACCCAATTCACGCCACAGTTTTTTAAAGGTGTAAAACGCATATTGTTCATCATCCAACACGCTCAATTCTAAATAACGCTCACCACAATCTGGCGAAAATGTGCCGTTGAAAGTCACAACTACGCCGTCCGGTTCAGTTTTAACGGTATATGCAAAACGATTACGCCAGTCACCACAAGCGCCTTGACTTAACTGCATATTATTGACAACTTTTACTGCATTTAACTCAAATTCTTGATTCACATTTACAGCCGTATCTGTTGTGCTGAACCTAAAGCTAGTATGGCGTCCGTTGACCAGAAACGCACTGGATTGTGCATTATAGGCACGCCAAATTTCCGCATCAAAGGCTGGACGATTGCCTGATTTTTCAGCAAAAATACTTTTATCAATGATTAAATCGCCCTTAATTTCGTTAATGCCCGCTTGTTGTAATCGCATTAATAATTGCCAAAAATCTTGCACTTTAAAACTTGGGGCACCGTAGCCTTTAATGATGAGATTGCCATTCAAAACGCCATTAATCACATCACCATCACGATAAATCTCGGTTTTCCAGCGGTAAGCGGGCGTTAATAAATCCAGGGCTGCGTTTGTAGTGATCAACTTCATCACGCTGGCTGGGTTAAGGCCTATTTCAGCATTGTGTGTGATGCTTGGTCGAGTTCCATCTACGGCTTGCACATAAACGCCAACGCTAGCTTGTGGAATGCGTGATTGTTTTAATGCATCTATTACGCTGGCTGGCAGTTCAGCATAAGCAGCACAGGAGAAAAAACACAGGAATAAGGTGGCAATGACTTTTATGCTCATATCGCCAATTGCACACTTTTAAGCGCTGCATCCAGCATAAAATCTATTTCAGATTCTGAAATCGTATAAGGCGGCATGAAATATACCGTGTTACCAATGGGACGAATTAACAGGCCATTTTTTAAAGCTGCTGCATAACAATCACGAGAAAAATGCACACTCTCACTTTTCACATCAAATGCCGTAATCATGCCTTGATAACGTAGATGCTCAATCGGCAAGTGAGTAAACGCTTGCATTTTAGTAGTTAAGTAAGCGGCCTTTGCCCGATTTTTTTCTAATACATTCTCTGTTTCAAAAATGGCTAATGTCGCTAAAGCAGCACTGCACGCCAAGGGATTTCCCGTGTAGCTATGACTATGTAAAAAACCTTTTGCGACACTGTCATCATAAAATGCCGCATAGACTTCATCCGTCGTTAACACCACAGATAACGGCAAATAGCCGCCGGTAATCCCCTTAGACAAGCAAATGAAATCCGGCCTGACATTTGTCTGCTCACAAGCAAATAGAGTTCCGGTGCGACCAAAACCGACCGCAATCTCATCGGCAATTAAATGTACTTGGTATTGCTGGCAAATCTCACGCGCTCGGCGCAAATAAACAGGATGATACATACCCATACCAGCCGCACATTGCACCAACGGCTCAATGATAAAAGCCGCCAGTTCATGATGATGCTGACTGACATAGTGTTCTAGCTGTTCAGCGCAGCGCAAAGCAAAGCTTTCTGCACTTTCACCCGCTTCTGCCAATCTAAAATCAGGGCTGGGCATTTGTGCAGATTGCATTAACAAGGGCGCATAAGTATCTTTAAAAATCGCCACATCGGTCACGCCCAGCGCGCCCAGTGTTTCGCCGTGATAACTGTTTTGCAGGCTGATAAATTTGGTTTTATTTGATTTCCCACTATTGCGCCAATAATGAAAGCTCATCTTAAGCGCAATTTCAGTCGCACTGGCGCCATCGCTGGCATAAAACGCATGACCCAAGCCGGTGAGTTGCGCTAGTTTTTCCGATAATGCAACCACAGGCTCATGCGTGAATCCTGCCAGCATCACATGCTCCAGCGTATCCAACTGTTGCTTAATCGCATCTTTAATACGTGGATTATTGTGGCCGAACAGATTTACCCACCAACTGCTGACTGCGTCCAGATATTGATTGCCCGCTACATCATAAAGCCAAACGCCCTCGCCACGCTGAATGGGGATGAGAGGGTAAGCCTCATGCTGCTTCATCTGCGTGCAGGGATGCCACACCGATTGCAAACTGCGGTTTAAAAGATTTTGGTTAGACATAAAGAATATTACTCACCAAGTGATATCCCAAAGCCCAAGATACTTTGTGAATGGTTGTAATCAAGCAAAGTATCACCATAACCTTTGGAGAGCATCATATGCAATTTGATGTAAGGGTTATTGAACACGCGCTGTTGCAAATCAATTTGAGCGAAACCTTTGTTATCGCTACGTAAATTATTGCGCATTAAAACAGAAAGCGCAGTTTTGCCAGAAGGCGTTTCATAGCGTACAGTCACATCGCCGTAACCCAGAAACTTTTCAATATCAGGATTATCATCTTTCTGTTTATCTTCCGGAATGCGCCACCATGGCCGCACCATCAGTGATATCCGGTCGGTTAACTCCCAACCACTTTCCAGATAAACGCGATTCCAGCTTCTGGAAGTCGGATTTGAGCGCCCATTGGATTGATGCACCACACCAAGATTCAGCATTCTAGGAATGTAATCTTTTCTCTCACCATCAATCTCATTATCGATACCTAAAGATAGAATCAATTCCGGCTCGTAATTATTTTCGCGCAAAGGTCTGGAAGCTCTGGGATCAAAAAGCTGCCAGTTGGATTTTTGCGTATAAGCGCCCCAAAGCCTGGAGCTGGTGACATAAGGCAAATCGCGAATCAATGGAATATTATTGTATAGCTCAGTTTTCAGGCTCAACTGAAATTTCAAATCCTCTGCATCCAGATTACGATTTTCTGTATTGATGTGGTTCGGACTTTGCGGCGTGTCGTTGGTATTATCAGTATGGCTGAATAATAAGTAGTTAGATTTATAAATCTCAAAATCGCTGATATTCCAATCGCCTTCCGAAGTTAAGCGCCATTTTCTTTCCAGATAAGTTAAATCCGCATTGGTTTTTTTAACCGCGATGGCGACTGGTTTTTCTTTTGCTACCAAGACACCTTTTGACGCATTGTCTGTGGCAACATCGCCGTCTGCTGTGTTCGGATTATCACTCAGCGACTCCACCGCATTGACTTCAATCGCTGGTGTGCTGATGCTATCAAAACAGGCTAGGCGTTTTTTTGATTCAAACTGTGATGGATAGGTATTTTTGCATTTGTTTAGCGCCTGTTCTACCGTCAATACTTCTTGCGCCTCTAGCGACAGCGATGCGATGAACAAGCCCAAAAATGATACGGCGCAATTAAATGCGCGCTGTTTGCTTTGATGCATAGTCTTCCTAATTATTAACCTATTCATTGAACCAACGAACGACTCAATTAACAAGCCAAAGTGTTGGTTAAGGTGCTGGATTCATATATTTCAAGTGTAGCGCCTCAATCTCGTTCAACACTTGGTCGGATAATTTGTATTGCCACGCAGCAATATTCTCTTTTAACTGCACCATTGATGTAGCGCCAATAATCGTGCTGGCAACAAACCAGCGATGGTATACAAAAGAAAGTGCCATCTGCGTCGGTGTTATATCATTGTCACGCGCAAGTTGCGTATAAGCAGCACTGGCGGTTGGCACATTCGGTTTTTTATAACGCTGTGCATAGCCTAAAAATTGGGTCACACGGCCTTTCGCAGCGGGGTCATCAATATATTTTCCGGTTAAATGTCCAAAAGCCAGCGGTGAATAAGCCAGCAGGCTGACATTCTCACGAAATAGCACTTCGGACATACCAAATTCCATACCGCGATTAATCAGGTTATAACAGTTTTGCACGCTGGTAACTTGTGGCAAGTCGTATTCTTTGGCGATACGCACAAACTCCATCACGCCCCACGGCTGCTCGTTTGATAAGCCAATATAACGTATCTTGCCTTCTTTGATTAATTCCGCCAGAGTTTCCAGTTGATTCCGGATCGACACCCACTTTTTTTGTGCGCCTTGCAAATAAGTACCTGATTCAAACTCATTGGCCGGATCAAACAAATATTGCCCGAACATCGGCACATTGCGTTCTGGCCAATGTAACTGGTACACATCAATATAATCAGTTTGCAAACGTTTAAGGGAACCTTCAATCGCCGCGCGGATATTGGCGCGATCTAACGAAGTTGGACCACCGCGAATCCAATGCATTCCGCGGCGAGGGCCAGCGGCTTTGCCGCCTAACACGATTTTGTCGCGCGGTTGATTCTTAAGCCAGTTACCAACAATCACTTCTGTACGCGTATACGTTTCAGCCTTTGGCGGCACAGGATACATTTCGGCAGTATCAATAAAGTTAATGCCCTGCGCCACAGCATAATCTAATTGCTCATGGGCTTCTACTTCACTATTCTGGTCACCATAAGTCATCGTTCCCAAACAAATCTTTGACACGCTTAAATCTGTTTGGCCTAATTTAGTATATTCCATCAATGCAACACCTTTTTAATATCTGTTTGTGGCGCTATTTGCGTGCTTGGCTGGCTCACCATTATGCTACCAATCGCCCAACCCGCTTCTTTGCAAGCCAATTGCAGCATATTGCAAATGGCCAAAGTCAATTCTGGGTTTAAATTCATGCGTACAGTAACGCCTTCTAAACAAGGCATCTCCAACGAAGATGATTTATTTTCATGCGAAATTAACACCACATTTGTCGCTAACATTGCACCATCATTCCGCACTTCTGGTCTTGGTTGATATTCGGTTTTAAAATCCATTTTCTGCAAGGAATCTACCGCTTGCATTTCTTGCTTAAATTGTTCAACCGCCTGCTCTGGCGGTGTTTCTGCTTGTATCGATGTAGCCGTTGGCAAGTGCGCTTCACCGGTTAATAATGACCACATCATATTGGTGATGCGATTGGTTAGCCATACCAACAGCTCCGTGTTATCGCTTAGCCCGACACGAAAAAGCAGGCGATCCTGCTCCGCGTTATAGCCCAAATTAATTTGCTGTATGGCGGCTTCTGCTAAATGTGGAGAGGACAAATTAAACCTTCTAAATATTATTCATATATTGATGAAGTTAACGAATTAAAACACTTGAAAAAAACAAACTTAATCTCAATATTAGCAATCAAGGTATGCGAGTGCTAAAATATCGTATTGCCTAGCAATTTTATCAACTTTATTAATACTAACCAAAAAACCACTCATCAGGAGAAATTGAATGAAAATTCGTCCATTACATGATCGCGTTATTGTAAAACGCTCTGAAGAAGAACGTACAACAGCATCAGGCATCGTTATTCCAGATTCAGCAACAGAAAAACCAGACCAAGGCGTGGTAACAGCAGTAGGCAACGGCAAACGTGATGACAGCGGCAAGATCAATGCGTTAGACGTTAAAGTTGGCGATAAAGTTTTATTCGGTAAATACGCCGGCCAGACCGTTAAGGTAGATGGCGAAGAACTGCTAGTGATGCGCGAAGAAGACATCATGGCGATTGTTGAATAATTTGGTTTGACCAAAACACTTTTCAATTAAAATTTGAACCAATTTTAGGAGTTAATCATGGCAGCAAAAGACGTAAGATTCGGCGATGAAGTCCGCCAAAAAATGACAAACGGCGTTAACATTTTAGCTAACGCAGTTAAAGTAACTTTAGGCCCAAAAGGTAGAAATGTGGTGTTGGAACGTTCATATGGCGCGCCGACCATCACTAAAGATGGCGTTTCAGTAGCTAAAGAAATCGAATTAAAAGACAAATTCGAAAACATGGGCGCACAAATGGTGAAAGAAGTAGCTTCAAAAACTTCTGACATCGCTGGTGACGGTACAACAACAGCTACCGTATTAGCACAAGCTATCATCCGTGAAGGCATGAAATCAGTTGCTGCCGGCATGAACCCAATGGATTTGAAACGTGGTATCGACAAAGCGGTTGCTGCAGCGATTGCCGATTTAAAAACACAATCAAAACCATGTACAACTAGCAAAGAAATCGCTCAAGTTGGCTCAATCTCAGCTAACTCTGACGAATCAATCGGCAAAATCATTGCTGACGCAATGGACAAAGTAGGTAAAGAAGGCGTGATCACTGTTGAAGATGGTTCAGGCTTAGAGAGCGAATTAGACGTAGTTGAAGGTATGCAATTCGACCGTGGCTACTTATCTCCATATTTCATCAACAATCAAGAGCGTCAAATTGCATTGTTAGATAATCCGTTCGTATTGTTACATGACAAAAAAATCTCAAACATCCGTGATTTATTACCAACACTTGAACAAGTAGCTAAATCAGGTCGCCCATTGTTAATCATCGCTGAAGATATCGATGGCGAAGCATTGGCAACATTGGTTGTGAATAACATCCGCGGCATCTTGAAAACTACTGCTGTTAAAGCACCTGGTTTCGGTGACCGTCGTAAAGCCATGTTAGAAGATATCGCTATCTTAACTGGTGGTACTGTTATTGCTGAAGAAGTTGGCTTGAAATTAGAAACAGTGACTTTAGAGCAATTAGGCCAGGCAAAACGCATTGAAGTGGGTAAAGAAAACACCATTATCATTGACGGCGCTGGTGTTGAAGCGAACATCAAATCACGTATCGCGCAAATCAAATCTCAAATCGAAGAATCAAGCAGTGACTACGATAAAGAGAAATTGCAAGAGCGCGTAGCTAAATTGGCTGGCGGCGTTGCAGTGATTAAAGTGGGCGCGACAACTGAAATCGAAATGAAAGAGAAAAAAGCCCGCGTTGAAGATGCATTGCACGCAACACGTGCAGCGGTTGAAGAAGGTATTGTTGCTGGCGGTGGCGTTGCATTGATTCGTGCACGTGACGCGATTGCAAAAGTAAAAGGCGACAACCTGGACCAAGACGCTGGTATTAAAATTGTATTGCGTGCTGTTGAAGAGCCATTGCGCCAAATCACACAAAATGCAGGTGTTGAGCCTTCTGTTGTTGTAAACAATGTTGCAGCTGGTAAAGGCAACTACGGTTACAACGCAGCAAACGAAACTTACGGTGATATGGTTGAGATGGGTGTTTTAGATCCAACTAAAGTAACCCGTAGCGCATTGCAAAATGCGGCTTCAGTTGCTGGCTTAATGCTGACAACCGATTGCATGGTAGCTGAACTGCCGAAAGAAGACGCTCCAGCAATGGGTGGTAGTGATATGGGCGGTATGGGTGGCATGGGCGGCATGATGTAATTTCAACTTTCACTTCTTCGGTGATGCGTCGTTGGTTTCATCATTTTTTCCTTGCCGTACTTAACGTACTGTCTGCGTCAAAAATGATTTCACCGCCTAGCCTCACCAAAAAAAAATGGAAAAAAAAATTCCAAAAACCGAACAAAAAACGGACCAAGACAAGAAAAAAAAGTAAACCTAAACAACCAACCCAAAAGCCGACATAAAAAAAATATACTAGATAAGCCAACCATTATAAAGATCCACCACTGATAACATAACTAAAATATCACATATCACATCATCCCGAACAAAC
>Ga0123388_1005905_pt1 | contig 26999 bp, 25 predicted proteins | sample T0HHNO3metaT_FD_89916 | JGI IMG/M metagenome (GOLD analysis project Ga0123388, IMG submission 89916) | Methane-oxidizing artificial microbial communities from Washington, USA to study methane cycling - T0-HHNO3 metaT (Metagenome... | ecosystem: Engineered > Modeled > Simulated communities...
CTCATCTCATGGCTAGTTCTCAAGAATTATCAGATTTTTTGCGCGATGTAGAGCGCCGCGCATTTAAGCAAACCGTATACGCGGTGCGCGAAGAGCAGGCCGCATTGGATATCGTGCAAGATTCGATGTTAAAGCTTGCCGAAAAATATGCCGATAAACCTGTCACAGAATATCCCATGTTGTTTCAACGTATTTTGCAAAATACCATGCGTGATTTTTGGCGCCGGCAGAAGGTACGCAATTTATGGACAACCTTACTTTCCTCCTTTGGTGCAGGGCAAGATGGCGAAGACGATCATGATCCGTTAGAGACGATTGACGTGGAAGATGAGTCTGAAAATCCGATGACGCAACTTGAACGCAGTCAAACCATGAAGGTGATTGAAAAAGCCATTGAAAAATTACCAGCACGTCAACGAGAAGCCTTCATATTGCGTTATTGGGAGGATATGGACGTTGCGGAAACTGCCCAATCGATGGGTTGTTCACAAGGCAGTGTTAAAACACATTGCTCTCGTGCAGTTCACACATTAGCCGCCATTCTGGAAAAACAAGGCTTGGGCGCACGCGCAATCGCACATTTAGGAGCAGGATCATGATGGAAGACAACATGAATCAGGACAAATCAGACAGTTATTTAGCTGATCATGCCGCAGAAGATATTCAGGGCAAACAAATCGCTGATTTGTTAAACAGTCATGCCAAAAATTTAAGTCTACGCACTTTGAAACAACTGGAAAATGGGCGTGAGCAAGCAGTTAAAGCGCATATCCAACAAACGGGTGCAATCAATCGTGATGGCACGATTAGTGGCATGGTTTATTGGGCGGAACATCATCGCATTGCAACCACAGGCATGTTATTGGCGGCAATTGTCGCTGGGTTTGTATTAACACAAGCTTTTAGTCAAAATATTGAGCACGGCGATGCGTTTTTATTGGGTGCAGAATTGCCGCCAGAAGCATTTGTTGATACGGCTTTTGAGCCATCATTAAATACTGCACACGCAAAGCTTTAAGGAGGCAATAAAACATTCGTTATAAAATTGATCACAAAAATGGCCTTAATAAAATTTAAGGCTTTTGCCGTATTAGAATGATAAAAATATCTTAAAAAAATTCTTAAAAGAAACTGACCGTAATGAATAAAATTTTATTGTTGCTATTACTCGCTGCAAGCCATTTGAATGCGCAAGAAACCATCAATCACAATCAGCCGATAAACTTGGCGATGGGCGATATTGGTAGCATTAAATCTTCACTGAATGATAGTTCAACTAGTCAAGCATCCACTAAAACCTGGGCGCAATTATCGGATGATCAACGTAAAGTGTTATCACCGTTGGGCGCTGAATGGGATACTTTGCGCCCTTGGCAGCGCGAAAAAATGTTGGATATCGCTAAAGATTATCCAAAAATGGATGCGCAAAAACAGCAACGTGTGCAAAAGCGCTTAAATAGTTGGAGTCGTATGACGCCTTATGAGCGCGAAAATGCGCGTAAGCGCTATCAACAGTTTTATGCATTAAGTCCAGAGAAGCAAGATGAAGTGCGCAAAAAGTGGGCGGATTATCAAAAGCTATCTGAAGCGGATCGCGAAAAATTGCGCAAAGAATCGCCTGAGCTAGATTACGATCCTGACTTTGATTAAAGACCTGATTTCGATTAAATAAAGCTCAAGTTTAAACATTAAGTTTAGATGTATGATAAAAAAGCCCACTTAACCATTAAAGTGGGCTTTTTTATATGAAAATAATGGTTAACTTAATCGGCAAATAAGCTAAAAATGACGATTAAGAAACCATGAATAAGAAGATGACTAAAATACGATGATCAAAACTGTAATGAATATAAGTTACTTTCGATTTTTTGCCGCTTGTGTATACGAGTTGCTACTATTAATTGCGTTATGGTTTATAGCGGCTTTAATATTTATAGCCATATTCGGCGATGCCACTCATTCGTATAAACGCTTTTTATTGCAGTTTTTTTTGTGGTTGGTGACAGGCGCCTATTTTGTCTGGTGCTGGAGTAAAAGCGGGCAAACTTTGGCAGCACAAACTTGGAAAATAAAGCTGGTGAATCAAGCAGGTGCGACACTTAGTATAAAAGAATCCGTTATTCGATATGTGCTTGCTAGTTTATCGGCGCTGCTATTCGGGCTAGGTTTTATATGGATTTTTGTTGATAAAAACCAATTGTATCTACATGATAGATTATTGAAATCGCGCTTTATTTTTGTGGATAAAAACTAACGGTTATCAGCTGATCATTATCAACGTCGTTCCACAATAAATAGCATGCCTAAGCCCGCTATTAAAAATAAAATGGTGGGTATGATCGCGCTCATTAATGGTGGCCAATCGTTTAAAACGCCTAAGTGAATAAATACGCGATTCATGATTTGATACACCACGCCAAGCAACACGCCAATAAAGATTTTAGTACTAGCGCCACCAGAACGTTGCTGCAAAAAACCAAACGGCAATGCCAGCACCACCATCACCATACAAGCTAGCGGGTAAATCATCTTGGCCCACAAAGCCACTTGATAACGTGTGGTCTTTTGTTTATTGGTCTGTAAGTGATTGATAAATGAGTAGAGATTCCACGCAGACATTTTTTCTGGCGCGACTAACAGTACATTCAGCAACTCTGGTCGAATCAGTGATTTCCAGTTAGCCTCACTAAAAAATTGCGTCTGTACGTTATTGAATTGCACTTTTTCAAACGTGTTGAATTTTGTTTGTGTTACTTTAGATAAGTGCCAGCGTTCGTTTTCAAACGCACCATTTTTAGCGTTGCTAATGCTGCGCAACCTGAAGTTTTCATCGAATTCATAAATATGGATATTGACTAGACTTGCATCTGGCAGAACAGTCTCTACGTTAACGAAACTTCTGCCATCTTTTACCCACAAGCCAGTTTTAAAGTCTTGGGCAACAACAGAATCAGTGGCTTGAATGCGCATGCGTTGCGCCATTTTTTCGCTGATTGGCGTGATTAACTCGCCCACAATAAAAGTAACAACTGTAAATAAAAAACCGATTTTAATTAATAACCAACCGATATCTGTAACAGATAAACCGCTTACGCGCATGACGACCAGCTCGGAATTTCTGGCTAAAGTGCCCAGGCTGTACATCATGCCAACCAATACTGCCACAGGTACTACTTCGTATATATGTCCAGGAATACTTAACAGCACAAACACCAGTATTTTGCTGATGCCGTAATCGCCGCGCCCAAGCGTGTCCAGTTCTTGAATCAGATCAAAGAATGAGAACAATGCCAGTAAACCCAGCATGATCATCAAGATGCTAATGCAGCATTCTTGCCAAAAGTAACGATTAAAAATATTCATGCTAATTGATGGTTAAGTTTTAGGTTTGGATTTTAACCAATTGCCTGGCCAAAAAAGCGAAAAGAAACTAGGAATAATCGGTAACAAATAAGTGCGGCGATAGTACATGTAAAACGCTAATAGCAAAAAGAAAACGTGTACAGGCCATAATCCAACTAAAGGGTTTAAACGTCCTTGCGTAACCCAAGCTTGAAAAATACTTAAAATATTGTTGTAGATAATATAAATAAGTAACGCAAACATCAGGTTAAGTGAACGACCTGCGCGTGGATCGACAAAGCTTAATGGCACCGCCAATAAAACCAATATTAATGCAGAAATAGGAATCGCTAATCGCCATTGTAATTCTGCTTGGCCTGCCGGTGTTTGGCTGTTTAATAGCTGTTCAGTTGAAAGTGCATTGGTAGAATTAGGTTCGCGCGCGACTTCTTTAGTTTCAATGCGGATAGCGTAACGGTCAAACTCAGTGGTTGAAACTTCAGCCGTATTGGGCTTGGCTTCATAACGACGACCTTTTTCTAGTACGATAAAGTTGTCACCATTTTTGACTTTGTCTCTATGCCCAGTAGACGACACAACCACGCCAGTTTTTTGATGCTGTGTGGTTTGAATGAAAATATTCTTGACCACGTTACCTAATTGATCGAAGCCTTCAATAAAATAAATACGATCACCAGCATTGGATTCTTTAAATACACCTGGGCTGATGGAAGCCAATTCATCGCGACTTTTCAGTTGTACACGGTAATCTTCCACTTTTTGTGTAGCCCAAGGCATCACAAAAAAACTCAGCAAGAAAATCACTACAGTAACAGGTGCTGCAAAATTTAAGATGGGCCGTATCCAATTGCTCACGCTAAGCCCAGAACTAAACCAGACCGCCATTTCAGAATCACGATGCCAGCGTGTTAACGTCATCAGCACACTTAAAAAAATCGTCAGCGATAAAATCATGGGCAGGAACTTAACCATGTTAAAACCTAACAAAGTAGTGATGGCGTCATTTGGAATCCAGCCTTTTGCAGCACTACGCACCAAAGCACCTGCACGTTGCGCGATGACGATGCCCATCAGAATTAAAAATAACCCGCCGGCGGTGCTGATCAATTCATGTGATAACGATTTTTTGAATATACGCAATTTAAAATTGTTCCAAATTGGACTTAACCAATTTTTAAGTACTGTTTTTTTAGAGAACTGTTTTTACAGACCATTGTTTAAAGCTGTTGTTCGAAATGAATGTTCAAATTTAGGCTTTGATTTCGCCCCAAAACGCTGGATAATTGATTAAAACTAACTAGAACTTATTTAGTTAAAACTAAAAGCACTCAATCTATAAAGCACTTAAATTTATTAAGATCATTTATCTATAAGCATTTACTTATAAGGACAAGCAATGGAATTTAGCATAAAAAATGGAAATCCTGAAAAACAACAATCAGATTGCGTTATTGTAGGCGTTTTTGAGGGCAATAAGCTAACCGATGCTGCCAAAGAGTTAGATAAAGCGTCCAATAAAGCCATTAGCAAGGTATTAAAAAATGGTGATTTTGAAGGCAAGTTGAATTCGACATTAGTGTTGCATCAATTAACTGATATCACCGCCACGCGCGTGTTATTGGTCGGCTTAGGCAAGCAAGATGAGTTTACCGAAAAGCATTATCGCCAAGCAGTACGTGCAGCGATTAAAGCGACGCCAAAGGGCGTGGCGAATGCCAGCTTCTTTTTAACTGAAATCGCGATAAAAAAATCAGACACGCATGCCAAAGTAGCGCATTTGGTAGAGGTGGCATTAGATGCAACTTATATTGTGAATGCGATTAAGGCGAAAAAAGCTGATGCCTGCACATTAACTGAAATCACCATTCATGTAGATAAATCTGAAAATACTATTGCTGATGCTGCTGTTAAACAAGGTCGTTCTATTGGCGTTGGTGTGACTTTAGCCAAAAATTTAGGTAATTTGCCGCCAAATATTTGCACGCCGACTTATTTGGGTGAGCAAGCCAAAAGTTTAGCCAAACAATATGGTTTTAAAGTAGAAGTGTTAGAACAAGCTGAAATTGAAAAGCTAGGAATGGGTTCATTTTTAGGCGTTGCCCAAGGCAGCGTGGAGCCGCCGCGTTTAATTGTATTGCAACACTTAAACGGCAAAAAAGGCCAAAAACCAGTGGTGTTAGTTGGTAAAGGTATCACGTTTGATACAGGCGGTATTTCATTAAAACCAGGCGCTGATATGGATGAAATGAAATACGATATGTGTGGCGCTGCCAGTGTGTTCGGCACATTTAAAGCCATAGGCGAACTGAATTTGCCACTGAATGTTGTGGGTATTATTCCAACTTGTGAAAACATGCCAGATGCAGGCGCGATTAAACCAGGTGATATTTTAACCAGCATGGCAGGTTTAACGATCGAGGTATTAAATACCGATGCTGAAGGTCGCTTGATTCTATGTGATGCGTTGACTTATGCCGAGCGTTTTGAACCAAGTGCAGTGGTGGATATTGCCACGTTAACTGGCGCGTGTGTGATTGCGCTAGGTCATCATCCAAGCGGTTTATTTAGTAACAAAGATGCCTTAGCCAAAGAGTTGTTAGAGGCTGGCGATGCCGCGCATGATCGCGCATGGCATATGCCATTGTGGGAAGAGTTTCAAAGTCAGTTAGACAGTAACTTTGCAGATATGGCAAATATTGGCGGGCGTGCTGGTGGCAGTATCACGGCGGCTTGTTTCCTGTCTCGCTTTGCTAAAAAATACGACTGGGCGCATTTGGATATTGCTGGCACTGCTTGGAAAAGTGGTAAGGAAAAAGGCGGTACAGGTCGTCCAGTGCCGTTATTGACTACATTTTTAATTCAACGTGCTAGTTAAAGTGCTGCTTAAACTGAATATTTTGGAAGCAAGCATTTAGCATGACGCGAATTGAATTTTATTCTAATGTGGCTGATAAAAAGCATCTGCTTTTAAGCCTGACAGAAAAGGCATTGGGTAAACATCGGCAAGTGACTGTGTTTACTGAAGACGCTACAAGTGCGGCTGATGTTTCTGATTGTTTATGGCAACATCAGCCAGCCAGTTTTTTGCCAAACGTGATGGCGGATAATGCGCATGTGGCTAAAACGCCTATTATTATCGTCTGTAAAACAAATGCAGCAGGGCAGATGGATAATGTATTACAAGACGAGTTGTTGATTAACTTAACACCACAAGAACCACCATTTTTCAGCCGCTTTACGCATTTGATTGAACTGGTGGGTATTGATGAATCCGATAAGCTAAGCGCACGTCAGCGCTACAAATTTTATCGCGATAGAGGCTATGAGATTCAACATATTGACCATGCAAAAAATGCAGACACTTAAAAACGCAGATTAGAGATTATTTTGGCAGACCATTCATCAGACAGCAAAATCCCAGTGCTCACAGAAGTGTATCAGCCCAAAATTAAGGCTGAACGCGCTGCAGAAACTGCGCAGGATTTTAAACCTCAAAGTAAACAAAGCGACCCAACTTTAGGTATCACGCCAGAGTTTATTGCACGCGTGACTAATCACGTTAGACCACGGCTGGAAGCGGATATTACACAAGCGGTTATTGAGGGTTTGCGTGATGCGATTAGAAAAGACGTCGTTAAAGATTTGCAAATTGAAATTGCAAAAACGCAGTCAGCCATTGAATCTAACATGGAAAATTTTATTGATAAAACCAAAGCTGATCTCAAAACTGAATTGCCGCGTATGTATCAAACCAGCGCAGAGCTAGTGCAAAGTAGCTTGGCCGATAAAATTGCTGGTATGCAAACAGCGGCGGTTACTCAAGTGGATAGAATTTTAACCGATGTGATGCAGTCAGCGACGCAAACTGCTGATGGTGAGATTAATACCTATGTAGAAGCGCTTAAAACTGATGCCATCGCGCGCATTCAAGGTGAGTTAAATCAAGATATGCAGGCGTTTCATAATGAGTCACTACAGCAGCATCAAGCGCTATTAACAAGTGACTTAGCGAATGCTTATCAAACGATTACACAATCAGCCGAACAAGACTTACAGCAGCAAATACAAACGTTGCAAACCGAATCATTAACACAAGTTCGTGCTGAGTTAAGTGAGGCGCTGCCTGCGATTTATAGTACTGCTGCAGAACAAGTAAAAGCGAATGTTGATGCGCTGAATAACGAGGCCAGCGAGCGTCTTAAAGTGGATTTGAGTGAAGGTATGCAGACATTCACTCAAGAGTCATTACAGCAATTTCAGGCGCAATTAAGCAGCGATTTATCGAATGCTTATCAAACCATTAAACAAACCGCAGAGCAAGATTTGCAACAACAATTGCAAGCGATGCAAACTGACGCGTTAACAAAAATTCGCGGCGATTTAGATGAGGCAATGCCTGCTATTTATACGATAGCTGCAGATGAAGTTAAAGCGAAATTCATCAATGAAATGACGACGCAAAGCTTGCTGGTAAAAGAGGAGTTTATAACCAAAGTAAATGGTGATTTGCCAGCAGTACAAGAGGTGCTGCATGCGAATATTCAACATATATTGGCTGGTGCATTGCCAGCTTTAGAAAATGATTTGCGCAGGCAATTAACGGATGAATTGCAAGAATTGCTACTTAAAGTAAAGTTTGTGTTGCCAAATTAAAAACTTATTGGCTTAACCAAAGTTAGTTTAATCCGTTAACTTTTCACTAAATCTGCATAAGCATCAGCAGTTAAAAAATGCGTTATAGCATTAGCATCAGTGGGTTTAAATTTAAATATCCACGCGGCATAAGGCTTATCGTTAATGCCTTCGGGTGCATTTAACAAATCATTGTTAATTTCAGTCACAACACCATCCATCGGCGCATGCAAATCTGAACCAGTCTTAACCGATTCAACCACACCACAAGGTTTACCATTTATCAGTACATCATGGATATTAGGTGGTTGAATAAACACAATGTCGCCCAATAAATCTTGTGCATAATCTGTGATGCCCGCCGACCATTCGCCAGTAGGCGATTGGCTCACCCATAAATGTTCTGCGGTGTAATATAAAGTGTCAGGATTTTTCATTGTATTTATTAAGCCATATTTTATTTAAAATGATTAATTAAACAGATCATTTGAACAATAGTAGATTGCAGTTGGTCTATGTATTTTCGCATAAAGACAACACTCGCACCTAATTTCGGATGTCTTTTAAAGCAGTTGTGTCAAAAAAGTCACAATATTTAATATGTTAATATTATTTTTACAAATATGCGCTAAGCTAATGACAAATAAACATTTTTTATATATTATCTATTTCAAATGTAGTTGAAATAAGGTCATTGAAATGAATAAGCTGTTAAAGAAAATCGTGTTGTTTTATGTGGCATTCTCGCTGGTAGCAATGCCAATTGAGACGTTGGCTGCGCAGAAAAAAGTCAATAAAACTGCCTCTAAAAGTCACAAAAGCACAGTAACTAAATCACGTGTAAAAACGACAATTAAAGGCGGTAAGGTACAAAAAGTCAATTTTAAGCCCCACGCATCAACTAAAGCGCGCACTTTTACACAATCAGAATATTTAGCTGCTGATCGTTACGATGGTAGCGGTATTTTACAATTAGCATCTGCAAAAGCGTTGATCATCAATCAAAATACAGGTGAAATCATCTACGCGAAAAACACCAACGCGCCTACGCCAATTGCTTCTATTACTAAATTAATGACCGCAATGGTGATGTTGGATGCAAATTTATCGCTGGATGACACGCTGACTGTTACCGATGAAGATGTGGATTATTTAAAAGGCAGTAGCTCAAGATTGAGCGTTGGTTCGGCATTAAGTCGTAGCGATATGTTGCAATTAGCGCTGATGGCATCAGAAAATCGCGCAGCTTCTGCAATATCCAGACATTATCCTGGCGGAAAATATGCGTTTTTTAAAGCGATGAATGCAAAAGCCATACAACTTGGTATGACAAACACTGAGTTTTTGGATGCGACAGGTTTAAATAGCCGCAACATATCAACTGCAGAAGATTTGGCGAAAATGGTAGAAGCTGCTTACCAATATCCAGAAATTAGAATGGCAAGTACAAGTCCGTCGCATGAGGTTTATATTAACCATCGTACTAGCCCCGTTAATTTTAACAACACTAATGGCTTAGTTCGCGGTGGTGAGTGGCAAATTGGATTGTCGAAAACTGGCTATATTACTGAGGCAGGCCGTTGTTTGGTTATGCAAGCGGAACTTGGTGGCGAACCAATGATTATTGTGCTGTTGGATTCAACCGGTAAATTAACGCGTATAGGTGATGCAAACCGTGTGCGTAAATGGGTGGAATATAACAGCGAGCCGAAAATGACAACAACTGGCCAAATAGATTTGCAGCTTAAATCTTTGCAAGCTAAACCTACACATAACAATGTGGCGATGTCAGGCAAGATTTCTTAAACTAGAGATACTTTAAGAGTAAGGCTGGTTTGAAATTTTAAATAGAATTACAACCAAATTAAAAAAACGGCTCTGAAGTAATTCAGAGCCGTTTTTTATACAACGTTTACACAATCATTTTAAGTGGTTATTTAGTGTTAACTATTAACCACTTAAATTAAGTAACTTTTATTCAGAAGCCAATTTTTTTGTGGAGGCTTTTTTAGCTGCTGGTTTCTTAGCGGCCACTTTTTTTACCGTTGCTTTAACCTTGGTATCTGATTTTTCAGCAACTTTTTTAACAGTGGCTTTCTTGGCAGCAGGTTTTTTAGCCGCTGGTTTTTTCTTGCTAGTTTTGCCCGTAGCTTCTTCTTTGGCTGCTTTTTCAGCCAACAAGCCAAGCGCTTCTTCCAATGTTAATGTTTCAGGCTCTATGCTTTTTGGCAGTGTTGCACGTAATTTTCCATGCTGTACATAAGGACCATAACGGCCAGCAAACACTTCAATTCTGCCTTCGCCAGATGGATGTGCGCCCAACTCTAATAATGGTGCAGGGCCAGTATTGGCGGCCGCTAGCAATGTAACTGCACCTGTTAAATCGATACTAAAAACACTATCGCTTTTTGGAATCGATTTGAATTTACCATCATGATTCACATAAGGCCCAAAGCGCCCAATATTCGCCACGATTTTTTTATTCGTTTCTGGATGCAAACCTAAATCGCGTGGCAGTGATAACAGCATATTAGCGATATCGATATTCACATTGGTAATCGGTATTTCTTTCGGAATACTGACGCGTTTCGGTTTTTTCTTTTCGCCTTCAATCGCCACACCAATTTGCAGATAGGGTCCATAAGGCCCATTCATTAAATAGATTTCTTTACCAGATTCAGCATCAGTACCAATCGTTACTGGATCAGCTCCTGCTTGTGCCGTTCCGTTCAAACTACGTTTATAGTCACATTTTGGCTCATCGTTATAGCCCGTACAGCCAATAAAACTACCAAAACGACTGAGTTGTTTTTGTAAGGGTTTGCCACATTTTGGGCAAGCTTCATCTATTAGCTCGTTGCCAGGTCTGTCTACATCGGCTTTACTGATAATTTGCGCATTAAAGCCTTGCCAGAATTCATCCATTAATGGAATCCACTCACGCGAACCATCGGCTACGCTATCCAGCGCATTTTCAAGATTGGCGGTAAAGTCGTAATCCACATATTTAGTGAAATGTTCGGTTAAGAATTTATTCACCACGCGACCTACATCGGTTGGCGTAAAGCGTTTCTTGTCCAAAATGACATATTCGCGGTCTTGCAAGGTGCTGATAATGCTGGCGTAAGTAGAAGGGCGGCCAATGCCGTATTCCTCTAAAATCTTCACTAAGCTCGCTTCGCCGTATCTTGGCGGTGGTTCGGTAAAATGTTGGTCGCCGTAGATTTTCTCAACATTCAGAATCTCGCCAGTTTCAAGGTGCGGTAACTTGCTTTCACCTTCTTCCTCTTCATCATCGCGGCCTTCCATATACACAGCAATAAAGCCTGGGAATACCAATGTCTGACCAGTGGCGCGGAATAGATTGGCCTCAGAACCAACACTTAAATCGACGCTCACTGCATCAAATTTGGCAGGTGACATTTGGCAAGCGAGCGTGCGCTTCCAAATCATTTCATATAATTTAAATTGCTCATCATTCAAATATTTGCGCATCGCGGTTGGATTGCGTGAAATATCGGTAGGACGAATCGCCTCATGCGCTTCTTGCGCATTTTTAGCTTTGGTTTTGTACATAATCGGCGATTTTGGCAAGTATTCTGCATCAAAATTCTTTTTGACATAATCGCGAATACTCATCACTGCTTCAGTCGCTAAGCTGAACGAATCGGTACGCATATAGGTAATCAAACCTGTTGTGCCAGAGCCTACATCAACGCCTTCATACAGTTGTTGTGCTACGCGCATCGCTCGGCTAGTGGTAAAGCCAAGTTTACGTACGGCTTCTTGTTGCAGAGTCGATGTGGTAAATGGCGCGGCAGGGCTGCGGCTACGTTGCTTTTTCTCAACGCGCGAAACAGTGGTTTTGCCTGCGCTAGCGAGTAATAATTTGCCGACAATGTCAGCTTGCTGGTCATGATTAATGACGGTGAATTGCTCTACTTTTTCGCCATTTAATTGGATTAACTTGGCGTTAAAGCTATGCGTATGTTTCAGCGCATCTAAATGAATCGACCAATACTCTTGAGATTTGAACGCTTCAATCTCTAATTCACGTTCTACAATCAAGCGCAAAGCAGGGCTTTGCACGCGGCCTGCGGATAAGCCCCTGCGAATCTTTTTCCACAATAACGGTGATAAATTAAAACCAACCAAGTAGTCCAGCGCGCGGCGTGCTTGTTGCGCATTGACCAAATTCATCGCAATATCGCGTGGATTATCGATGGCGTGTTTTACCGCTGTTTGCGTAATCTCATTAAATTCAACGCGTTTTAATAGCTTGTTTTTAAGGAGTTTTTTCTCAGCTAGAATTTCGGCAATATGCCATGAAATCGCTTCACCTTCGCGATCAGGATCGGTTGCCAGATAGATGCTATCCGCATTTTTTACCGCACGCGTGATCGCATCCATATGTTTGGCATTACGCTCAATAATGTCGTATTTCATGGCGAAATGATTGTTAGGATCGACTGCACCATTTTTAGGAATTAAATCGCGAATATGACCATAACTGGCCAACACCTCAAAATCGTTACCAAGGTATTTTTTAAGCGTTTTTGCTTTAGAAGGTGATTCTACAATGAGTAGTTTTGACATTAATGCCTAAGATAATGGCTAAAAGTGAGTAATTGCGTAGATGATAGCAAGCTAATCGACTTGTAGACAATAAGTCAATGCAAAAAACCGATTATTTAATCATTTGCTCGGTTATTTGTATGTTGGCTTATTTGTTTCGGGTGAACTCAATACGTGTGCCATTGTTGCTGGCTAGACTTAATGCGCCGCTGGAATTTGTTGAAATATTTTCAGATTCTTTGGCTGCAATATCACCAAAAAGAGGATCTTCGTCGCAGGTCTTGGCTTGCGTTAAACTTTTAAAATCATATAAATTAGTATCTGCAAGGTGTGAAGGTTCTACATTACCAATCGCGCGGAAAATATTATTCACGCGACCAGGTTGCTCAATCTCCCATGCTTGCAACATATCTTTTACTTTTTGGCGCTGAAGATTTTCCTGACTGCCGCATAAATCGCACGGAATAATCGGAAACGCCATTTGTCGCGCATAGCTGGCGATATCTTTTTCAGCACAATAAGCTAAAGGGCGAATCACCACGTTTTGTTTATCATTAGTAGCCAGTTTTGGTGGCATGGCTTTTAATTTGGCGCCAAAAAACAGGTTAAGAAAAAGTGTTTCTACAATATCGTCACGATGATGTCCCAGCGCGATTTTATTCGCACCCAATTCTTTTGCAGTGGTGTAAATAATGCCGCGCCGTAAGCGTGAACAAAGACTACAAGTGGTCTTGCCTTCAGGAATTTTCTCTTTAACCACTGAATAAGTATCAGCCTCAACAATGCGGTAATCCACACCTAAATCTTTAAAATATTCAGGCAAAATATGCGCAGGAAAATTCGGCTGCTTTTGGTCCAAATTCATGGCAATAAGTTTAAAGTCGATCGGCGCACGCTCTTGCAAAGCCAATAACATCATCAACATGGTGTAACTATCCTTGCCACCGCTCATACACACCAAAACCGTGTCGCCGTCCTCAATCATGTTGTAATCGCCAATGGCCTTGCCAGTGGACGAAATCAAGCTATTGCGCAGCTTAATAAAGTTGTTGGAATGGTTTTCAGGCAAATGTTTAATCATATTGAGTGTTTATTCATGTTTGAAACTATAAATTTAAAGACCGCCCGCCATCCACCGCCAATACATGGCCTGTGATAAATGGTGCATCGGCTACCAAAAATTTGACTGCTTTGGCAATGTCTGATGCTTCGCCTACACGTTTGAGTAAAGTCTGTGAAATCACGCGTTGGCGATACACTTCATCAAATTGCGGATTATTTTCTGGCCATTGTACTGGCCCAGGCGCAACTGCGTTAACGCGTACTTCGGGGCTTAATTCATGTGCCAGTGATTTGGTAAGCGTCACTAAACCTGCTTTAGCCACGCTATAAACCACATAGCCTTTTTTCGGCCGTTCAATGTGCATGTCGGTGATATTCACAATGCAGCCGTGACTTTTGCGCAATTCTGTTGCAGCAGCTTGCGCTAAAAACATCGGTGCTTTTAGATTGCTGCCCATTAGATCTTGCCAGTTATCTTCGGTTATCGCGCCGATTTCAGTGGCGTAATAGCTGGATGCGTTGTTGATTAACACATCTAATTGGCCAAAATGTTTCACCGTTTCTTGCACCAAGCTAGGCAAAACCGCGATATTCAGTAAATCGCCTTGAATGATCGCCACAGAATTCGCGCGTTGCAAATTCAGTTCTGCTTGCAATGCGCGCGCTTCATTGGTGGATGATTTATAGTGAATCATCAATTGTGCGCCGCAAGCATGTAGCTCGCGACAAATCGCCGCGCCCACGCGTTTTGCGCCGCCAGTGATTAGCACGACTTTATTATCCAAGGTTTTATTGTGTAGAGACTGGCTCAATTTTTACTCACTTTAGTAATCGAATATTATAATGGCTTATGGCCTCATCATTAAATCTAAATCACCCCATTCCAGACCTGTTAGCGCAAAGTCGCAGCCAAGAGTTAACCACTTTAATTCAGCAAAAAATTAATGATGCAGGTGGTTGGATAGATTTTGCCACGTTTATGCACATGACCTTATATACGCCCAGTCTAGGTTATTACAGCGGCGGCAGTGTTAAGTTCGCAGACTCTGTAAAAGGTGGTGGAGATTTTGTTACCGCACCGCAAATCTCACCGCTTTTTACCTGCACATTGGCAAGACAAGTGGCGCAAATATTGCTGGAAACACAAGGCAACATTTTGGAATTAGGTGCGGGTACTGGCAAATTGGCCGCAGATTTATTGCTTGAATTACAGCAGTTAAATCAATTGCCAGCACAATATTATATTTTGGAAGTAAGTGATTACTTGCGTCAGATTCAGCTTGAGGCTTTGCAGACGTTATTATCTGCAGATATATTCAAACGTGTAGTTTGGCTAGATACGCTGCCAACCAATTTTGTCGGTTTGATATTCGGTAATGAAGTATTAGATGCGATTCCTGTGCATCTTATCTATCAATCACAACAGGACTGGCTTGAACGTGGTGTTACGTTTGATGCTACAGAACAGCAAAAGCTTATTTGGCAAGATAATCCGTTAGCTGATGTAGATTTAATTAAAGAAGTCAGTACACACTCTTTACCAAACGATTATCTGACGGAAGTTTGCCCTGCAGCAAATGGGCTGATTGCAAGCTTGGCGCAATCATTAAAACAAGGTGTTATCTTGATGTTGGATTATGGGTTCGGTGCGCCAGAGTATTATCATCCGCAACGCAGCGCCGGCACATTAATGTGTCATTACCAGCATCAAGCACATAGCGATCCGCTGCTGAATGTTGGCCTGCAAGATGTGACTGCGCATGTGAATTTTACTGCGATTGCAGAAGCTGGGCTTTCTAATGGGTTAAGTCTGGCGGGATACTGTAATCAGGCCAGTTTTTTGATGAATTGCGGGATTTTAGAAATATTAGCTGAAACTTCGCCATACGATATCGCTGCCTATATTCCGCTTGCCACTGCCGCGCAAAAATTGCTTTCGCCTGCCGAAATGGGTGAGTTGTTTAAAGTGATTGCGTTGAGCAAAGGCATTTCAAACGATTTAATCGGCTTTAAAAGTGGCGATAAAGCACACATGCTTTGAAATAAATTGAGTCTAAATTCAGTATAATGCGCGGCATGATTGAAAATCCAATAGAACTAAACAAAACTTCGGACGAAACGCCAGACAACAATTTAAGGAATCGCCGCATCCGCAGCTTTGTACTGCGCCAAGGCCGATTAACCAAAGGTCAAGAGCGTGCGCTGCAAGAGGTATGGCCGCAATTTGGTGTTGAATATGCAGAACAATTGTTAGATTTGAATGCGACTTTTAATCGAACTGAATCTAAAAAAATCTTAGAAATTGGGTTTGGTATGGGTGAAAGTACAGCCAAAATCGCCCAAACTTTACCGAGTTGTGATTTTTTAGCAGCAGAGGTGCATACGCCAGGCGTTGGCAGTTTACTTAAGCTGATCCAAGAAGGAAACATTAACAATATTCGTGTGATTCAACATGATGTGGTTGAAGTGCTGCAACATATGATTGCTGATGCCAGCTTGGATGGCGTGCATATTTTCTTTCCGGATCCTTGGCATAAAAAACGTCATCATAAACGTCGCTTGATTCAAGCGGGATTCATCAAGCAGTTATGTGCAAAATTGAAAGTGGGTGCTTACATTCACGTGGCAACCGATTGGCAAGAATACGCAGAATGGGTTTTGGACGTGTTGAAATCCGAACCGCAATTGCAAAATACGGCGACTGACTTAACACAAGAGTATGCTGAAAAACCTGCTTACAGGCCATTAACCAAGTTTGAAAATCGCGGTATTAAGCTAGGTCACGGCGTATGGGATTTGGTATTTTTAAAGAAATAAACTGAAAGGCTTAACCGTTTTTTACAGACAGCTTTTTTCACAGGCATTCAACGCTTGATATTAAGGTTGCGATTTTTCAGTGAGCTGGCTGCCCGTCACGCCTGCATAAAACACCACGATTTTTACAGGCGTGTTACCAATATTGCGCCCGTTATGTAAGGTGTTGACCACCTCAACTAGCGCATCACCTGCATGTAAAATTTTAGTGCTGCCGTCTTTCAGTGATACTTCTAAACTACCTTCAAGCATCATGCCAAACGATGGCACTGCGTGCAAATGCCAGCCCGTTTCTCCGCCCACCGCAATTTCTACCAGCATGCCGGTGATTTCTGCCTGACCGTTTGGGTAAGCGATTGGCACGCCGTTCCAGCTGGTTGTGGTTTTTAATAGCGGCGTAACAGTGATGCTTTTCGATGCTTCTAACGCCAATGCTGTGTTGTGCGCAAGACTCAATAAAAAGAGTGTTGCGAGCACTATGGCTGGTTTTTTCATATATTTTGACCTTGTTCACTTGCCTCATCTTCACCTGCAAACAGCCATTTTCCAATTACTTTTTCAGCTTCTTCGACGCCTAATTTTTTAGAACTGGAAAATAGTTGCACTGTGCAATTGCTGCCATAGGTTTTGTCCCAAGTTTCTAACAACTCTTTACGCACTTTTGCCAGCGTTAATCCCGCTTCACCGCGTGATAATTTGTCTGATTTAGTTAATAAAACATGCACAGGTTTACCACTGGGGCAAAACCAATCCAGCATTTGTCGGTCTAGCGGAGTGAGCGGATGACGGCTATCCATCACCAAAACCAAGCCACCTAAACTGGTGCGTTCAGATAAATAACGCGCCAATACACTTTGCCAATGCGCACGCATGCTTTCTGGTACTTTTGCGTAACCGTAGCCAGGTAAATCGACTAAGTGGCGGTCGTTACCAAGTGTGAAAAAGTTAATCAGTTGTGTTCGCCCAGGTTGTTTACTGACGAACGCCAAGCGATTATGGTTGGCGAGCGTATTTAAGGCGCTAGATTTACCTGCGTTTGAGCGGCCTGCGAATGCGACTTCAATGCCGGAAGCTGGTGGTAAATCGCGTAGATGATGGGCTGAGATGAAAAAGGTGGCGTTTTGAAATAGCGGCATTGGATGTTTTGTCAGTGAAACTTAAGGCATAAATGCTATCACGAACAGCTGATTTTTGATAAAATATTAGGATAATTAAATAGTTAGGAAAGTTTTAAAAATGTTTACCAAAGTTTTTGCTAGCGTTAAAAGTGCGTTAAATAATAGCGTTAAGTGCATCACCGTAATGGCTTTTTTAGTGACCAGTTTGTTCATCACACAGAGTTTTGCAGAAACAAAACCAGCAGAGGCGACAAAAGCAACAGCGGCCGCAAAGCCTGTAGCTGCAGCCAGTAAACAAACCGCTGAGCAAATCGTGAAAAATGTCTGTGCAGCTTGTCATGCGGTAGATGGCAATAGTGTCATTAGTTTGAATCCAAAATTAGCGGGTCAGCATCCAGAATATCTGTTGAAACAATTAACTAATTTTAAAGATGGCACGCGTGCGAATGCGGTGATGTTAGGCATGGTGACTAACTTAACACCTGAAGATATGCAAAATCTAGCGACTTATTTTGCGGGGCAAAAACAAACGCTAGCAAAAGCTAAAACCAATGGTGCTGGTTCGTTAGGTGAAAAAATCTATCGTGGCGGAATCGCTAAAACCAGCGTGCCAGCATGCGCTGCGTGCCATGGTGCAAAAGGCGCTGGCATTCCAAAACAATTTCCACGTTTAGCAGGTCAACATGCAGACTATACGCAACAGCAATTAAAAACTTTCCGCACTGGTGAGCGTGCAAATGCACCGATGATGATAGCAATTGCCGCGAAAATGACGGATGCAGAAATGCAAGCGGTTGCAGACTACATACAAGGTTTGCGTTAATTTTGTGATTATTTGGGCGCTGGACTAATAGAGTTTGAATTAAGGGTGATTTTTAATCACCTTTAATTTTAGCCAAATTAATTAACGCTTAATAAATGGAAACTTTCACACCATTTTGCCAAACATTTTATGTTTATATTCCCATTTTAAATTTTCATGTCCTCCAACTTGCTGTAGTCAGCGTTAAAGTCAAACCTTGAAAACACTCACATTTTGAAACCTACTCCTATTCATCATCGTTTTTACGAGCTATTTAGTTCTATGCGCTTTGCCGTGAGCATGCTCACTGTTTTGGGCATTGCATCTATCATCGGCACAGTGTTAAAACAAAATGAACCCTACGAAAACTATATCGTTAAGTTTGGCCAGTTTTGGTTTGAAGCATTTGAAAAGCTCGGTTTGTTCGATGTTTATCACGCCATCTGGTTTTTGGTGATTCTGCTGTTTTTAGTGATTTCGACCAGTTTATGTATTTATCGCAATAGCCCGTTGATGGTACGCGAATGGAAAACCTTTAAAGAACATGCGGCAGAAAAATCGCTACGCGCGTTCAGCCACCAAGCTAATTTTAAATACTCTGGTAATCAACAATCAGCAAGCCTAGTTGAAACACAAAACAAACTTGCAAGCTATTTAAGTGAACAAGGTTTTAAATTCAAATTTAAAACGCAACAAAATGGTGATGAATTAATTGCAGCCAAAGCAGGCACGCATCAGCGTTTGGGTTATATCTTTACGCATGTGGCGATGGTGATTATCTTTTTTGGCGGATTACTAGATGGAAACTTGCCTTTAAAAATACAAGAAATGCTGGGCAATAAAAAAATTGAGGTATTGGATATTCCAGAAAGCCAAGTGCCGGCAATTAGTCGCTTAAGCGCTAATAATGGATCATTTCGCGCCAATATGACATTGCCGGAAGGTACCAGTGATGATGTGGCATTTGTGCGCGTACGTGATGGATATTTGGTGCAAGAGTTGCCTTTTAGAGTGGCGCTAAAAGATTTTCGCATCGAACATTACGCGACTGGGCAGCCAAAATCGTTCGAAAGTGATATTGAGATCACCGACAAAGATTTAAAACAGCCGCTGAAAAGTACCATCAGCGTCAATCATCCACTGGTCTATAAAGGCATCGCCATTTATCAGTCGGATTTTCAAGATGGTGGCTCAAGCGTTAACTTTAAAGTGTGGGATTTAAGTCAACCAAATGCGAATACGACAACGCTGGATGGTGAGATTTTCAAAAAAACCTTGATTGGCGAAGGCGAAGATCAGTTAACGGTTGAATTTAACGAATTTCGTAAATTCAATATCTTAAATTTAACGCCAGATGGCAAAGGCAAGCCGCGTAACGTTGGCCCCAATGTCACTTACAAACTGCGTGACACATCAGGCCAAGCGCGCGAATATGTCACTTACATGCAGCCGATGCAGCTAGATGGCAAATCATTTTTTATCTCTGGCATGCGCGAAACGGTGCAAGAAGACTTTAAGTTTTTGCGCATTCCGGTAGATGATGATTTTGAAATAAACGGATTTATGCGTTTCCGCGCTGCCATGTTGGATAGCAAATTGTATCCAACGATCGCCAAAAAATTAATTGGCAATATGGAAACTAAAGATCCGAAACTGCAAGCGCAGTTTGAAGGTAGTGTGATTCAATTGTTACATACGTTTGCGGATGGCGGTTATACCAATCTTGCTAAAGTCATCGAGGCAGCAGTGCCAGAACCGCAGCGTGAAAAAGCTGCGCAAACCTATATTAAAATGCTGAATTCAGCCGCGTTTGAAGCATATAATTTAAGCCTTTCGCAAGCGAATAAAAAGCCATTGGTATTTGATACTAAGGTGCAATCGATGTTGCAAGATAGCTTAAATGCTTTTAGCGATACGTTTTTTTATGGTACGCCATATTATTTGCAACTGGCAGATTTCAAACAAGTGGAAGCTAGTGGTTTTCAGTTAACCAAATCGCCAGGGCAAAAATGGGTGTATTTGGGCTCTGTGTTGCTGGTTTTAGGTATTTTTTCGATGTTTTATATTCGTGAACGACGTATTTGGTTGTTAGTCAAAGCGGATGAAGTGCTGTTTGCGATGTCGGCGAATCGCAAAAATTTAGATTTTGAGCAAGATTTTGAACGTATAAAAAAACAATTAGGTCAGATACTTTCTTAATAGATTGTTTAGACCAAATCAAGGAAGCAATCATGAACACAAATGCATTAAGTTTCGCGCCTAAAACATTGTGGCAAACGTTAAAAGTGCAGGATTGGCTTTATGCCATTTTATTGGTGGCGGGCGCTATTTTCGCTTACAGCAAATATTCGCAGCATATGGATATTTATGAAGTGAGTTTTTTATTTGGTGCGGCGATTGCATTTAGTTACTTAGGCTGGCGTTGGAAAAATCTAGCCAAATTAGTGATTGGTGTGGGCGTCATTAGTTTGATTTCCATTAGCATGTATCATGGCGACCAAGCGCGCGCCACACAGGCTTTCTTCTTAAAATTTCTGATTTCCAGCCAATCTGCCGTCATGTGGATGAATGTGCTATTTATTTTAGCCATGGTCACTTATTGGTTTGCCTTATATAAACGCAGCGATTTTGCTGGCCGTGTGGCATCTGCCTTAACGTGGAGCGCGGTGTTGTTTGGCTTTGTCGGCTTAATGGTGCGTTGGTACGAATCTTATTTAATCGCGCCAGATGTTGGACATATTCCCATCAGTAATTTATATGAAGTGTTTATTTTATTCTGTTTAATTACCTCACTTTTATATCTGCATTACGAAGACAAATTTAATACTAAACAATTGGGCGGTTTTGTATTGTTAATTATTAACGCTGCCGTCGCATTTATTCTATGGTATCGATTCGATCGCGGCGCAGATGCGATTCAACCGTTAGTACCCGCATTGCAAAGTTATTGGATGAAAATCCACGTGCCAGCAAACTTTGTTGGCTATGGTTCTTTCTCATTGGCGGCAATGGTAGCGAGCGCTTACTTGTTATCCAGAAAAGGCATTTTAACCAGCCGCTTGCCTAGTTTAGAAGTGCTCGATGACGTGATGTACAAAGCGATTGCTGTGGGCTTTGCATTTTTTACTATTGCGACTATTTTGGGTGCGATGTGGGCAGCAGAAGCGTGGGGCGGTTATTGGAGTTGGGATCCAAAAGAAACTTGGGCATTAATTGTGTGGTTGAATTACGCTGCATGGTTGCATTTGCGTATGGTTAAAGGCTTGCGCGGGCCAGTACTGGCTTGGTGGGCATTAATTGGCTTGCTAGTCACAACCTTTGCATTTTTGGGTGTGAATATGTTCTTAAGCGGCTTGCATTCTTACGGCGAGCTATAAATTGTAAGTTTCAAATTTTGTGCAATTATCATATGCCAGCGAAAGCTGGCATATGTTTTTAGGGCGCTAATTGCAACAATTCAGATTCGCGATTAAGCGCTCAACTGCACTCTAAATCTTACTGTGCCATTCACATTGCTATCTAAAATCAAATTGTATCCTGCTTGTTTGGCATCTTGTGCGGCATGATATAAACCAACGCCTAATCCATTGTGCGAGGCGATGTGTTTTTTAAACAAATCATGCGCAATCGCTGCATCCATCGCTTTACCCGTATCCGTCACATCAATACAAAAATGTTTGCCATCATCACCGCTCGTTGCAATGTGATGCATCTCAATGGTAATCAGTGTATTCGGCTGATATTTGGCTTTTTCTAATGCGTTATTCAGCAGATTATCCAACACGCTATCTAGCACTTCTGCATTAATATCTTGTTTAGGTAATTCGCTGGCTTTAAATTCAATGCGATCTTGCGTGTGACGTAATTGCAGGTTTTTCCACCATGCAGACATTTTTTCTACGCGCTTTTTATCTTCATTCGGTGCTTTAAGTTTATCTAAAGTCGCAGCAATACGTTGATTTAATACAGGTAATTGCTTGCGGATTAAGTTAAGTAACGCAGCGTTATCTTTATCTTCAGTTTGTTCAGCCGCGGAAACCAGTGTGCCAACCGATTGCAAAATATTTTTAATATCATGTGTTAAACGTGAGCCTGTTTCATAAAATGCCTGCATATAAGCATTCTGGCGCAAGGTTTCTTCGCGTCGTTTGGCTTCATAAAACTCGCCCATAATTTGGGTTAACAATTTTACATGTACATACAAAGCGGGTGAAATTTGCCAATTGGTGTGCAATGTCATGTGAAAATCTTTAAAGCTAAAATTGGTTTGATGTTTGGATGACTCGCCCAATTTGCCTTGTGTCTCATCTGCCAACCAAGAAACGCCAGAAACCCAAGCTAGTGATGTCATTTCTATCATCGCAGCTTGCACAAAACCGTTTGGAGTCGATTCGATTTCAGCCAAAACCGCGATACTTTTTACCCATTTTTCAAATGGCATGCCGATACTTAACAGATAGCGTGACATCAAAAGTTCTACGCCGGAGAAACGTGTGCTGGGCTGCCATAAGAAGCTAAACGCCAGCAATACAAAAGCCATGCTGAATATGGTGATAAACATCACTTGTATGTAGTTAACTGTGTTTAGTGTACCAATTGCGTAACTGCCAAGTACTAAAATCAAGGCAACAAGCATGAGTAATAAGGTATAGAAAAAGTCTAAAACCGGTAATTGGCCCGATTTGCTAGTTTGATTGCCAATAAAAAAGATAGTGATCGGTAACAGCGGAATCAAGTAGCGAATGACAAAAGTAGCCGCCTCTAAATCATCAGATGCGCCGAGTAGTTTTGGTACAACCCACAATAGCAGCATTGAAAGTAAATAACTGGCTGCCAAAATATGGATAATGCGGTTGGTTTTGGTTTCTTCTGAAAAAATCCGCCCGCCCAGCAAGCCAAATAAAATAGATAGCCAAAGCGCAGTTAACCACCAACTGGAATAAAAAAAGCCAATAATGCCGACGCCAATAAAGATGGCGAGCGCTGGCCGCGAAAGTTTTTCAGTGCTGCGCCAAATAGGCTGCCATAACAAAAACAAAGCGTATGTTCCTAAGAAAAGTGTTTGTTTTAAGTAATTTTGCTCGTTGCCCCAAATTAAAAAAGCATGCAGTGAGAGCAACATTAATGCTAAAACACGGTGTGAGTTTCTAATCAAAATAAGATTTATTTTGTGGTAATTGAATAGGGTTTTAAACATCGGGTATAGTCCGTATTTAGAAGGTACGTTGTCGTTAATGTGTCAATAATCTGTCAGTTATGACGAAATCTCAACAAGCATTTTTATTGCTTGGGTTAAATTTACTTCAAAATAACTTAAATAGCCATTAAACAAGACCTGATGCGGTGAAAATGCATTGGCATGTTGTTTGCATGAATTATGACAAAATTGTGATTGTTGCAATAAAAAATCACATGATAATATCGGTTAAAAGGATACCACAATGAATAAACAAACAGGTTTTACCCTTATTGAGCTAGCCATCGTGCTGGTGATTATCGGCCTGTTGCTGGGCGGTGTTTTAAGAGGGCAGGAACTGATTAATAGTGCTAAGGCAAAAAATATCACTGCAGATCTTAAAAACGTACAAATTTTTATTTACGGCTACCAGGATAAGTTTCGTGCAATTCCTGGTGATGATGCTAATGTGGCAGTTCACATAAATGGCGGCACAGCAGCAGGCTCGCCAGCAGCAACGCTTAATAATGCGCAAATTAATGGAGCATGGAATTCTACAACTCCTACAGATGAATCATTTTTATTTTGGCAACATGTACGTTTAGCTGGTTTTGCAACAGGTCCTACAGCAGTTAATGATCCTGCATATTTACCACGTAATGCTGAAAGTGGTCGTTTTGGAGTACAAAGTCTTCCTGGCTTTGCAACTATTGTGGACGCTGCTCCAATGACGGGTTCATATGTAACTTGTACTGAAAACATTGCTGGTAGACTGGTTAAGCAAATTGATGCTAATCTAGATGATGGTAATACGGCAACAGGTTCTTTGAGAGCAGTAGCAGTAGCTGGACAACCTTCTGTGGCAACAGGACAAATTGTAGATGGAACACCCTATATCGTTTGTCTTGCGTTTTAATAGATTAGCCCGCATATGCGGGCTTTTTTGTTTGTAATACTATCTATTTAAACTTTTGATTGTTAGACGTTTTGATTTAGAATGTCTACAAAATTAAATCCCACATCAAATGACTCCAAATATCGTCGAACTCGACAACCTTTCTTTTGGCTATAAAAACCGCATGTTGCATCAAGGCATCAACATGGTGTTTCCGCGTGGCAAAGTAATTGCCATTATGGGCGGCAGCGGCAGCGGTAAAACCACGTTATTACGTTTAATCGGCGGGCAACTTAAGCCAAGCAAAGGTGAGGCGCGCGTTGACGGCCAGGTGGTACATAAACAAAGCCGCGCTGGCATTTATCAATTGCGCCGCAAAATGGGTATGTTGTTTCAACAGGGCGCATTATTCACCGATTTGTCTGTATATGAAAATGTGGCCTTTCCGATGCGTGAACATACCGATTTACCTGAAAGTATGATTCACGATTTGGTACTGCTGAAATTAAATGCTGTTGGTTTACGTGGCGCCCATAAATTGATGCCAACTGAGTTGTCTGGTGGTATGGCGAGGCGTGTGGCGCTAGCAAGAGCAATTGCGCTTGATCCCGATATTATTATGTACGATGAGCCTTTTGCAGGTTTAGACCCTATTTCTATGGCAGTTATTTGCGATTTGATTCGCACTTTAAATGATGCGCTTGGCGCAACCTCTATCATCGTGTCGCATGATGTAAAAGAAACATTTACCATCGCAGATTATGTCTATTTTGTTGCCAATGGCGTGGTTGCAGCAGAAGGTACACCAGAAGATTTGCGTAAATCAGACTTGCCATTTGTGCATCAATTTGTGCATGGCGAGAAAGATGGGCCAGTACCGTTTCATTATGCAGCGGGTGATTACAAGCAAGATTTGTTAGATTTTAAAGCGACATAATTGAAGTATATATAAGATGATTAAATCTAACTTATTTGTCTGTTTAGTTCGTACATTGCGCAGCATAGGGCATAAATTCAGTGACAACGTTTGGCGCTTAGGCGCTGGTGCGCGACTGTTTGGTCTAACGCTGGCTTCTTCTGGTGAAAGTTTTCGCCGATTTCATTTAACTGTTCGAGAAGTCTATTTTACGGGCGTTATGTCGCTGGTTATTATATTGGTATCTGCTTTTTTTGTCGGTATGGTGCTGGCTTTGCAGGGCTATCACACCTTGCAAAAGTATGGTTCATCCGAGTCTATCGGCGTATTGGTGGCTTTATCGTTGTTGCGCGAATTAGGCCCTGTGGTGACGGCGCTGTTATTTGCAGGACGTGCTGGCACAGCTATTACGGCAGAAATTGGTTTAATGAAAGCGACCGAGCAATTATCTGCAATGGAAATGATGGCGGTTAGCCCTATCTCACGCGTTATCGCACCACGGTTTTGGGCAGGCGTGATTGCGATGCCAATTTTGGCTGCGTTGTTTTCAATGGTCGGTATTTTGGGCGGTTATTTAGTTGCGGTACCGTTAATTGGTGTAGATGCAGGCGCATTCTGGTCGCAAATGCAGGCCAATGTTGATTGGCAATTTGATATTTTAAATGGCGTGATAAAAAGCCTTGTGTTTGGTGTTGCTTGTACCATGATTGCCTTGTTTGAAGGTTACGATGCGCCGCCAACAGCCGAGGGTGTGAGCCGCGCGACGACCAGAACAGTGGTGACATCGTCATTAGCAATTTTAGGGCTAGATTTTGTATTAACCTCATTAATGATTAGCATGTAAGGCAATAGGAGCAGGGCGATGGAAAGAACAACGATTGATTTATGGGTAGGTATTTTTGTGGCATTAGGGCTGGCTGCGCTGCTTGGTCTGGCCATGAAAGTGGGCAATTTAACCAGTAGCAATATTGGTGAAACCTACACGGTTACCGCTAATTTTGAAAATATTGGTGGTTTAAAACCACGTGCACCAGTTAAAAGTGCTGGTGTTGTCGTTGGACGTGTTGCAGATATTAAATTCGATTCAGCAACTTTTGAAGCGGTGGTTAGTCTGAATATCGATAAGCGCTATCCATTTCCAAAAGATACGTTTGCGAATATTTACACAGCGGGTTTATTGGGTGAGCAGTATATTGGTTTAGAAGCAGGTGGCGATGAGGTTAAGTTGGCTGATGGCGACAAAATCACGCAAACGCAAGATGCAGTCGTGTTGGAAAAAATGATTAGTCAATTTTTATATAACAAAGCGTCAGAGCCAGCAGCTGACTCAACTAAATCAAATGCTTCAGAATCACCATCAACCAAAAGTACAGATGATGCGTTAGGTGCAAACCCGTTAGATGAAATCACAAAACCGGTAAAACCTTAAAGAAGCTAAATTAATAGATACATTAAGAAACGATAAATAGGATTGCTCATGATTAAAAATGCGACAAAACAGTTATTAATTGCAACCACGATGTTGTGCTTTAGCGTTGGTGCATTTGCGGCAGAAGGTCCAGATGCCTTGGTTAAACGTACAGCTGAAGATGTGTTGGCTGTAGTAAAAAACGATAAAGATATTCAAGCGGGTAATCAGCAAAAAA
>Ga0123388_1015243_pt1 | contig 26989 bp, 27 predicted proteins | sample T0HHNO3metaT_FD_89916 | JGI IMG/M metagenome (GOLD analysis project Ga0123388, IMG submission 89916) | Methane-oxidizing artificial microbial communities from Washington, USA to study methane cycling - T0-HHNO3 metaT (Metagenome... | ecosystem: Engineered > Modeled > Simulated communities...
CACCGACAGTACCGGGCATCGCCATATTGATAAAGGTGAATGCAATCTTTTTATGCATTTACCTGTACGTGGATTTTAACCATTGGTAAAATGGTATGTTGACTCAATTATTTCCAGGAATTCAAGGCTTTCCAAGCCCGGGAAGCCCAAGTTCGGAAAGCCGGCACATAGATTAGGATGTTACATGCTGTTAATGATAGATAACTACGATTCGTTCACCTATAACTTGGTGCAGTACCTGGGTGAACTCGGCCAGGACGTGCTGGTATACCGTAACGATGAAATTGACCTCGCCAAAGTGGCGGAACTCAAACCTGACCATATCGTGATCTCTCCCGGGCCATGCACACCGAATGAGGCCGGTATCAGCGTGCCCCTCATCAAAGAATTCGCGGGCAAAATCCCATTATTAGGCGTATGCCTGGGCCACCAGAGCATAGGCCAGGCATTTGGCGGCAATATCGTTCATGCAAAACAGCTCATGCACGGTAAAACCTCGCTGATCTACCACAACGATGTCGGCGTATTCAAAGGGCTGCCCAACCCTTACACCGCAACACGCTATCACTCACTGGTCATCGAAAAGGAGTCGTTGCCGGACTGCCTCGAAATCACAGCATGGACAGAAGATGGCGAGATCATGGGTGTGCGCCACAAAACGCTGGCGGTGGAAGGCGTGCAATTTCACCCCGAATCCATACTGACTGAATATGGCCATGAGCTTTTGAATAATTTCTTGCAATCCAATTAATTTCCGAAAGCTATCGTCAAAGTGAATTACCCGCAAATCCTCAATCGGCTTATCGACGGCCAGAACCTGAGTTTTGAAGTCATGCAGGATGTGATGCATCAGGTCATGTCCGGCGCACTGACGCCGTCGCAGATTTCCGCCCTGCTGATAGCGCTGCGCATCAAAGGTGAATCTGTCGATGAAATCGCGGCGGCGGCCAGCGTCATGCGCGAACTCTCAACCAAAGTGAACGTAGAAGCATCAAGGCACCTGATCGATACCTGCGGTACCGGCGGCGACGGCATCCAGACTTTCAATGTTTCAACCACCAGTGCCTTTGTCGCGGCAGCTGCCGGTGCAAAAGTCGCAAAACATGGCGGGCGTTCCGTTTCCTCGGTCTGCGGCAGCGCAGACGTACTTGAATCGCTGGGCGTCAGCGTCAGCCAGACACCGGAACAGGTAGCCGGCTGCATTAACAGCATCGGCCTGGGCTTCATGTTCGCCCCCAACCACCATAGCGCAATGAAACACTCAGCCCCGGTGCGTAAAGAACTCGGGGTGCGCACCATGTTTAACCTGCTGGGGCCATTGACCAACCCCGCGCGCGCCAAAAACCAGCTGCTGGGCGTATTTTCGGCCAGCCTCACCGGCAAGCTCGCGCACGTCCTGAAGCAACTGGGCAGTGAGCATGTCATGGTAGTGTGCGGTGCTGACGGCATGGATGAAATCTCATTCACCGGCGATACCTATGTCGCTGAACTGAAAAACGGCACTGTGCAGGAATATGTAATCAATCCGCAGCAGTTCGGCATGCGCTTGCATGAATTAAGCAGCATCAAGGTCGCTGATGCCCAGCAATCCAAAGCCATGGTGCTGGAAGTACTGTCGGGGAAAGCCGGCGCTGCCAGGGATATCGTGCTGCTGAATGCGGGCGCAGCCATTTACGTGGCAGGTCTGGCGCCATCGTTGCAAGACGGCATCGCCACTGCGGCAAGCATGATCGATAGCGGCAAAGCGATGCAGAAACTACAGGAACTGGTGTCGCTGACCAAGGCATGAGCGCATACCTGAAACACTTCCTTGCGGCACTCTATCTGGCATTGGCGCTGTGCGCCTGCAGCCAGCCGGATGCCAGTAACGCACAACAGCCCACGCGTGCCGATGCAGTAGCCGTTGCCGAAACCAGCAACGCCGCACTGGAACAGGCGTTCGAGGCCAGGAAAAGCAATGTCCAGCTTGGTGGACACGGTGTTGTAGTCAAGCTGCTGAAAGATGACGACAAAGGCTCACGGCACCAGAAGTTTCTGGTAAAAATCAACGCGCAGCAGACATTGCTGTTTGCGCATAACATCGACCTGGCGCCACGCGTACCGTTACAAGCCGGCGATGAAATCAGCTTTTACGGTGAATATGTATACAATCCCAAAGGCGGCATCATGCACTGGACACATCACGCGCCGCGAGGTGACCACATAGCGGGCTGGATTATGCACAATGGCCAGAAATACCAGTAAAAGTCCTCCAGCAACTGAAACAGTATTTATCAATAGTGAAACCAAACCATGTCAGACATACTGAATAAAATCATTGCCACCAAGGCCGTTGAAGTTGCGGCGGCAAAAGCACAGAAGCCGCTTGCCGAAATGCAGGCAGCAGCCCTCTCCGCGCCTGCGCCGCGTGACTTTGTGGGCAGCATCCGCAGCAAGATTGCCGGCAATCAGTCTGCCGTGATTGCAGAAATTAAAAAGGCGAGCCCGTCCAAAGGCATCATCCGTGAGGATTTCAGGCCGGCAGACATTGCAAAGAGCTATGAACAGGGTGGCGCAGCCTGTTTGTCAGTACTTACTGACATTGAATATTTCCAGGGCTCTCCGGAATATCTGAAACAGGCACGCGCGGCTTGCAGCCTGCCGGTATTACGCAAAGATTTCATGATAGACCCATACCAAGTCTATGAAGCCCGTGCAATGGGTGCCGACTGCATCCTGCTGATTGCCGCCGCGCTTGACCTGGCGACTATGCAGCAACTGGAAAAAGTCGCCCACGCATTAGGCATGGCGGTACTGGTGGAAGTGCATAATGGAGAAGAACTGGATCTTGCCTTGCAGCTGGAAACACCGCTATTAGGCATTAACAACCGAAACCTGCGTACTTTTGAAGTCACGCTGGACACCACCCTGGGCTTGCTGGCACGTATCCCGAACAACAAGATCGTGGTGACGGAATCCGGTATTTTCACTGCTGAGGACGTAGCGCTGATGCGTAAAAATAACGTACATACCTTCCTGGTGGGCGAAGCGTTCATGCGCCAGCCGGAACCAGGTGCTGAATTAGCGAAAGTGTTTGCCTAACACAACTCAGGCAATCTAGAAAATAAGGAATCGATTATGAGCTACCCATATTCACGTCCGCGCCGCATGCGTAAAAACGAGTTCTCACGCCGCCTGATGCGTGAACATGTGCTTACCAGCAACGACCTGATCTATCCGGTATTCGTACTGGATGGCGAAAACCGCACTGAAGAAGTGGCATCCATGCCAGGCGTAAAACGCCAGAGCATCGATGTACTGCTGAAAACTGCCGCCGAGTGCGTGCAGCTTGGCATCCCGGCGATTGCACTGTTCCCGGTAGTGGATAGCCAGTACAAAAGCCTGGACGCTGCCGAAGCATTCAACCCGGATGGCCTGGTACAGCGCACCGTTACCGCATTAAAGGCCGCCTACCCCGAACTGGGCGTGATTACGGATGTGGCACTTGACCCGTACACAACGCATGGCCAGGATGGCCTGATTGATGAATCCGGCTATGTACTCAATGATGAAACCATCGAAGTGCTGGTCAAACAGGCCATCTCCCACGCCAATGCAGGCGCTGACATTGTCGCCCCTAGTGACATGATGGACGGGCGCGTAGGCCAGATTCGCGAGGCGCTGGAAAGCACCCGCAACATCCACACCAGGATCCTCGCTTATTCGGCAAAATACGCCTCAGCATTTTATGGACCTTTTCGTGACGCTGTCGGTTCTGCCGGCAACCTGGGCAAAGGCAATAAATACACCTACCAGATGGACCCTGCCAACAGTGATGAAGCCATGCAGGAAGTGGCACTGGACATTTCCGAAGGCGCTGACATGGTCATGGTGAAACCGGGCATGCCATACCTGGATATTGTACGCCGCGTTAAAGACGAATTCGGTGTACCGACTTATGCCTACCAGGTGAGCGGTGAGTATGCCATGCTGAAAGCAGCCGCACAGAACGGCTGGCTGGATGAAAAATCCTGCGTAATGGAAAGCCTGCTTGCCTTTAAACGCGCCGGTGCAGACGGTATCCTGACCTATTTTGCCATGGACGTGGCACGCTGGCTAAAAGCCGCCTGATGCATACTGCTTGCCGCCAGGGGTTCTGACAGCAGAGTCCCCTGGCAGCTCGCCCTGGCAACTATAGTTCAATATAGTTCAATCCTGTCGCCCCAGCAGGGCCTTTACCCCTTCAATATCCATCCTGTCGGCATTACTGCCATCGGCAGCGCGCTTGGTTGCGACCCGGATATCATCAACATCAAACACACTGAGCCTGATTAAACCTTTTTCGGTTTCCAGCGTAAACACAGGCACCGTCTTGCGGCTATCCCCTTTTTTATCGCGTTTGCCGTCATTCATGATGCGGTAGGATTTTTCATTCACATCAAACGGGATTTTCTGGTTGAGCAGAAACATTTCCACATCTTTCACGCTATCTGCAAACAGGTGGATATGGGTTTCAGACATTAATCCGGCGGTGCCATCCAGCACGGCTCCGGTTAAATGCGGATTGAATCTTGCCAGCAGCTGCATGGTGAACAAGGCATTCATTCTCAGGTCGTACAGGTTTTCGGGCTGCGCTTCACTCAGAAACAAAGCATGATAGAGCTTGAGCTCTTCTTCAACCTCTGCATTGGACGGCATGATGCTGTTATCAACAGCGCCCAGCTGCCGCCCTGCTTTCTTTTTCGCATAGCCAAAGTCAGAAACACCGTCTTCTGCCATCATACGTGCTGCCTGCTGGGCGATAAGCTGTCGCAAGTGCTGCATATTTTCTCTTGCCATTTTGATTACACTCTTTTTAACGTACCTGGCAGTTCATAGCCCGGCTGGTAAGCCTCCGGCAATATCACTGCAGACAGTTGCATCCAGTTTGCCGCCGGCGCTGAAAGCTGAACACCCTCTGCCGCTAATTTTAAGACTAACCCTTGATCTTGATATCAAGCTGTTTAAGTTTTCGATATAAATGCGTGCGCTCTAAACCGGCAACTTCTGCAAGTTTACTCATGTTTCCGGCAACATTTTTGATATGGTAGCTGAAATAAAGGCGTTCGAACTCATCGCGGGCTTCACGCAAAGGCTTATCAAAGGCACTTTCCATGATTGCCGGCAGCGCATTCGGCGCTGTCGTTTCAAGCTTGGCCTGCAAATGCGCTTCCCCGAACTGGGTCAGCACACGCGTGACGTCATCCAGCGTTATTTTGTCACCCAGGCTGGTTTGTATCAGGTTGCGGATAACCGTATCCAGCTGGGCAATATCGCCCGGCCACGCTGCATTACGCAATGCATTCAAAGCGGCGACATCAAATTCGCAATAGGGTACGCCGGCAAGCTCGAATTGCAGGTTGGCAATCGCCACGGCCAGGTCAGGAATATCCTCCTTATGCTCCTCCAGTGCCGGCACCCGCAGCGAAACCGCTGACAGCAACTGCAGCAGATTGTGGTCAAACAAGCCTTCGGCCTGCTGTTTCGGAAGGTTCTCACTGGTGGCGCACACCACACGCACATTGTATTTTTCGGATTTGGTAATGAGCAGCAGCAGGCCTTTCTGCTCGGTTTTGTTTAGCTCGGAGACTTCACTGATATACAGCACGCCATCGCGCACCTGTTCAAGGATATCCAGCGGGGCTAATACCAGCTGGCCAAATTCCGTCAGGTGCAGCCACGGGGTGTTGGCCATCTGCAGGAAGCGCGCGCATAACTCGGCACCGCAGCCTTTGGAGCCGATCAGCAGCACCGGGCTTGGCCCATGATTGACGCTGGATGCGATCTTTTCGAGGCGCTCTTTCAGGGCGGTAATAATCTGGCTTTTGCCCAGATTAGCCAGGCTCATTTCAGATTTAGGCAGCTGCTCGCTGTGTTTCAGTGCATTGGCTACGGTCTTGAGCAGCTTTTGCAGCGCGATGGGCTTTTCCAGGAAATCAAATGCACCGATGCGCGTTGCCTCAACAGCTGTATCAATCGTACCGTGGCCTGACATCATGACCACCGGCATCGTCAGCAGCCCGCCGTTAGCCCACTCTTTAAGCAAAGTGATCCCGTCACAATCAGGCATCCAGATGTCCAGCAGGACGACATCCGGGCGATCGTGCAGACGCATGGCACGTGCCGCCGCCGCATTCTCCGCCAGATCAACCCGATAACCCTCATCCTGCAGAATATCCCGCAATAGCTCACGAATACCGATCTCGTCATCTACGACTAATATATGTTTTGATGCCATGTTGTATATCTATCTAGCTCTCAAGTTAAATCAAATTTTCTGCTGTTTCGATCAATAACGGAATGCTTATCGTCACAGCTGCCCCCGTTGCCGTACCATCATTAGCGCCTACATTCTCTACCCTGATACTGCCTTTGTGTTCCTCGACGATCTTTTTCACGATCGCCAGGCCCAGGCCGGTACCATGCGGCTTGCTGGTCATATACGGCTCAAAAATATGCGGCATCATATCGGCCGCAAATCCGCCGCCATTGTCCTGTATCGTCAACACCAGCATGCCATTCACATTCTCCGTAGAAACATAAATAACAGGGGATTGCTTATCCGCCAATGCATCCTGTGCATTCTGCAGCAGATTATGCAATACCTGTCGCAACATTGTGCTATCCCCTTTAATAGTGCATGCCTGCGTTGTTAAATGCTGCTCCATTTTGATTTTAGGCAGGTCGTAAAGTGACATCACTTCACGGATCAGCATATTCAAATCCAGTTTATCCAGATGCGGCGCCGGTGAACGTGCGTACTCACTGAATTCATTCACCATTTTCTTCAATGCATCCACCTGGTTCACGATCGTTTCCGTAGAGCGTTTCAGCATTTTCGCGTCATCATCTTCCAGCTTATCGTGCAGTTTGTGCGCCATGCGCTCTGCCGAGAGCTGAATCGGCGTCAGCGGATTCTTGATTTCGTGTGCCAGGCGCCTGGCCACCTCACCCCAGGCCGCATCACGCTGCGCCTGCACCATCGCGGTTGCATCATCGAACACTGCGACATAACCGCCATCCGGCAAGCGCGTACCGCGCAGTGTAATGATCTGCTTGCCCTGTGCCGTCGCTATCTCGATCTGCGTTTGCGAATCTTCTTTCTGTGCGTTTTTCTGGCTGGCATCCTGCTGGCTGTTCAATGCGATCGCCTGGAAAAAATTCGCCAGCTGTGCCTGCTTCGCAATAATCATATCCGGGGTGAAGCCGACGTAGCTCTCAAGGGAAACACCCAATATATGGACTGTCGCTTCATTAAAAGTACGCAGCTCGCCGCGTTCGTTCAATGCCAGCACACCGGATGACAGGTGTGCCAATATCGTTTCAAGATACCCACGCGCCGCCTCAACCCGCGCACGGTTCCTGTCAGCAGCTTTTCTTGCATCGCCGAGCTGCTGGGTCATACTGTTGAATGACTGTACCAATACCCCAAGCTCATCTTTACCATGCGCCGGCAGGATAATATTGTAATCCCCGCTCGCAAGCGCCCGGGTACCTTCCGCCAGCACCGTCAGGGGCGCCGACAGCCGGCGGCTTAACACAAACGCGATCGCTACCGCCGTAAACATTGCCAGCATCATGACCAGCGTCAGCGTCAGCGCAAATACTTCCCTCAAGGCAGTACGGCTATAGGATAACTGCTGATAATCCTGATAGACATCCTGCACGGCTTCAGCCGTGGTAGCGAGCGATTTCGGCACGGGCTGCAGCAATTGCAGGATACGAGTCTCACCCGCAATATCCTGTACGCTGATCGGCACCAGGACCCGCAGATACAAACCTTTTCCCGCAATCGGCTCGATATTGCCGTAAATACGCTGCCGCGCCTGCCTGAGCTGCGTTACGCTCGGCAGCTCAGGCAGGAAACTGCTTGAATCACTGCTGGACACCGACAGGATGCGGCCTTGCGGCGTCAGTAAGGTCGCATCCTGAATGCCGCTCTTTTCACGCAGATCATTGAGCAATGTGAAATGCGTGGTCGCCGGCTGAAAAGCAAGGCTGGCAGCCATGCCCTCGCCTTTTTCCTTCACATCCGCCAGCATGATATCGAGTGCCGTGCGCCCCAGGTTCAAGCCACCTTCCAGCGCCGACTCTACCTTGACGTTGAACCATGACTCGATCGAGCGCGTCAGGAAATTGACCGACACCATGTATACAATCAATCCCGGAATAATCGCCATCAGTGCAAATGATCCTAGCAGGCGCAGCGTGAAACGGCTGCCGATCACACGCTCGCGGATATTGCGATACAGGCTGAAAAGCTGATAACCGATCAGAACCAGCAGCAGCAGCGCCAATGCAATATTCAAAGAAACCAGCAGGGTGTAATACTCACCCGACGCGGCAGTATTGGCGCTGGCATTCGAAAGCAAATACAGCAGCACCGCACCTAGTAATGCACTGATATATACGATGTATTTCATTTAAATATATTCGGTGACCATTCAAAACGCTGCGAACTCATTTTCCAGTCACTTGACCCCATACCTTCCACTTGCAACGCTTTAGGCAACTTCTTGTGATCAAGGCGCATCAGCAGCACCGCTGTATACGGCTCATTTTTCTCCACATCGTTTTTTTCAAATACTTTCATATCCTGGATGATGGACAGATCTTCTATTGCCGCATCCAGGCTGGCATATGTTCGCTGCTGCTCGTTACGGATCACGATGTACTGCCGTGATAAAGCGTGATAACTCAGACTCACCTGCTGCACCGTGGTGGCCACTTCATCATCAAACCAATATTTGCGCGGTGAAAGCAGCTGGAATTCGATCAGGAAATTAAAGGTAAATCCTTTGAGAATCGCTTTTTCCATCTCGGGGCTGAAATTGATCTCGACATCGGCATTCAGCAATACCTCATCTTCGTATGTGATCAGGTTCGCACTCCTGATCTGCAGGCTATTGCCTGCTGCCTGCGCAACGTCTACGAACAGCAGCAGGCCAAGGGCAAAAAACAGGTGCTTAATTTTTTTGCAGTAGTGCATAGAAAAAGCCGTCATGCGCGGTTGAAGGAATCAGCTGACCATTCAGCTGACTGAGGTTTGCGAAAGAGTCTACAGGCAAGGGCAGCTGCTTTGCATCAGGATGCTGTAATAAGAAATTATCCACTTGTTTTTGATTTTCTTCATTAAATACAGAGCATGTCACATAAAGCAATTTACCGCCTTTTGCCAACAATTGCCATAAATTAGGCAAAATTTTAGCTTGCTGCGCAGCAAAAGAAGCCACATCAGCTTCGCGGCGCAGCCATTTGATATCGACATGCCTGCGCACAATGCCTGATGCAGTGCATGGCACATCAGCCAGAATCCTGTCGAAGGGCTTGCCGTCATACCAATCGGCAGATGAGGCGTCCGCCGCCAGCAGATCAGCATTCAATTTCAGGCGGCCAAGATTTTCCTGCACACGCTGCAGCCGCCCGGCGTCACTATCCATAGCGGTCAGGTGCACATCCGCCAGTTCCAGGATATGTCCGGTTTTACCCCCGGGCGCGCAGCACGCGTCCAGCACACGCAAACCGGGCGTAATATCAAGCAGGCTTGCAGCCAGCTGTGCACCATAATCCTGCACGGAGACAATACCGTCACTAAACCCCGGTATCTTATCCACGCCTGACGGCCTGGCCAGCACTACGGCCTGGCCTCCGATATGGCTGGCCTCGATGTCCTGGCGTTCCAACAGCTGTAAATACTCTTCGATACCAATCTTTCCGGTATTGACACGCAGCGTCATGGGCGGATGCTGATTGCCGGCAAGCAGCATGGCCTGCCAATGGTCAGGATATTGTGTCCTGAGTTTGTTGATCCACCATTGCGGATATGAATAAACCGCTACTTCAGTTTTGGCGAGGCGGGCTGCGAGTTCATCTTTTTTACGCAGGAAATTACGCAGAATGGCATTGACCAGCCCCTTTGCCCAGTGCTTGGGCGCCGGTTTCCTTAACTGACTTACTGCATGTACAGCCTGGTTCACCACAGTGAACGCATCGGCTTTATCATGCAATAACTGGTAAATTGCAACCAGCAGTAAAGTATAGATGCGGTCATCGCTTAACGGCTTCTCAAGCAGGCAGGTCAAATATGCATTGGCTTCCCCATAAAAGCGCAATGTGCCATAGCTTAAATCTGCCGCAGCGCCCCGCTGCTGCGGAGTAGCGTCCGGAAAAAGCGTCAATGCCGCCGGTAGCGCGAGTGTTAGGTTGCGGCCGGACAAAACCTGGTTGACTGCATCAGCAGCGATTTGTTGGGAAATATACAAAATAGATTCTGACCATAAACGCTAAAGCCCGATTTTACTTGATAACGGTCATAATAGGGATAAGCTGTTAAGCACCTGTCATCGCAATCATCATTACAATCGTTAAATCACATTCAATCAACAAGGAGTTTGTCATGAATAGCACGCATGTTTTAAAACGTTTAGTGTTTTCTGGGTTATTACTTGCGGCCACCGGTTCAGCACTGGCTGCTGATGTCGGCGTTTCGATCAGCGTCGGCCAGCCCGGATTCTACGGCCGCATCGACATTGGCGATTACCCCTACCCTCAGCCTCGCCTGATATACAGCAACCCGATTATCGTACATCGCCATGCTGATGTATATTACGAACCGCTTTATTTACGCGTACCGCCCGGCCATGCCAAGAACTGGAAACGTTATTGCGGCCGCTACAACGCCTGTGGCCATCCGGCCTATTTTGTCCAGGATAGCTGGTACCGCAATGAATATGCACCTATGTACCGTGAACGGCACGGCGGCTACTACGGCCGGGATAACGACCGTTATGGACGTGACCATGACCGCTATGACCGCGACCACGATCGTTACGACCGGAGAGATGACCGCCGAGACCGCAATGACGACCGCCGCGGAGACCGCGGCCACGGCAACGATAACGGAAGAGGCGATAACGGCAGACGCTAATAACGGCAGAGCTAGCAACGCCTTATGACGCAGATGGCCTCCGGGTTTCCCTGGAGGCCATCTGTTTATATCTGTATTCTGAATTAGGATATCTTGAATACTTTAACTTGAAATACTCTAATAGAGATTTGCCAACTGCATCAACTTGGCTATACGCTCCTCGGTTCTCGGGTGCGTACTGAACAGGCTGTCAAACGAACGTCCGGATAATGGATTGATAATCATCATCTGTGCAGTTTCCGGGTGAGCCTCTGCTGTTTCATTCGGGATCCGGTGTGCATAATTATGGATTTTTTCAAGCGCGCTTGCCAGTGCCTGAGGGTCACGGCAAATTTCAGCCCCGCCCCTGTCGGCTTCAAACTCGCGCGAGCGGGAAATCGCCATCTGAATCAGGGATGCCGCCAATGGTGCAAGCAGCATCACCAGGATACCGATCACAGGATTCACGTTACGCTCGCCGTTTTCATGATGTCCACCGCCAAACAGCATGCCAAACTGCGCAATAGATGCAATGGCACCGGCCACCGTTGCCGAAATGGTGGAAATCAGGGTATCCCTGTTTTTAACATGCGCCAGCTCATGCGCCATCACGCCGCGCAGCTCTCGCTCGCTCAGGATCTGCATGATGCCTAGCGTGGCAGCTACCGCCGCATTCTCGGGATTGCGCCCGGTAGCAAAAGCATTCGGCTGAGTTTCATTGATGACATAAACCTTAGGCATCGGCAGCTGCGCATTCTCTGCCAGGGATCTGACCATCTGGTAATAATTCCGGAATTGCACGTTGTCTGCCGTGATTTCTTCGGCGCCATACATTTTCAGCACCGCTTTATCGGAGAACCAGTAAGCATATACATTCATTGCAGCGGCAATGACCAAAGCGATCAGCATGCCACCCGCCCCGCCCAGGGCAGCGCCCACCAAGCCGAACAGCGCCACGATGGCGGCCATCAATATCGTTGTTTTAAACCAGTTTCCTAACATGTTTCATCCTTGCTTAAATAACGCATTTACAGCCTTTAAGATGATGTCGTGCCGTAAAAATTCAAGTGGCATTGCCTACTCGGAATCAAACACATCCCCTGCTTTCAAATGATGCCCCTGCACGAAAGCCTGCGCATCCATACGCTTGCCGCCGGGAGCCTGCAACTCCATCAGGTTCAGCACGCCTTGTCCGCACGCCACCAGTAAACCGCCCTGCACACTGATGACCTCTCCGGGTCTGGCGCTGACCGGCTTTTCCATCTTGTATTTTTCCAGGTCGCATTCAGTTGCCATCCAGATACGGCATACATCATCCCTGAGTTTGCTCTGTGCTACCGGAAACGGGTTAAATGCGCGGATCTGGCGCGATAGCTCTGCCGCACTTTTCTGCCAGTCAATCGCAGCTTCCGCTTTTTCCAGCTTATGGGCATAAGTGACCAGGCTTTCATCTTGCGGCGTGCTCGGCAACAGGCCATTCGCCTCCAGATCGCGCATAGCCTGCACCATCAAGTCCGCACCGGTTCTGGCCAGTGCATCATGCAGGCTCTGCGTCGTATCCGCCGCCCCGATCGGGATTACGCCCTTGCTGACCATAGCCCCTGCATCCAATGCGGGCACCACTTCCATAATGGTGACACCGGTTTCCACATCCCCGGCCAATATGGAACGATGGATAGGCGCTGCGCCGCGCCAGCGCGGCAGTAATGAAGCATGGATGTTATAGCATCCATGCACAGGCATATTAAGTACGCTGGTGGGAATGATCAATCCATACGCCGCTACGATCATGACATCGGCCTGGCTGGCCGCTATCTGTGCCTGCACTTCCTGCGGTTTGAGGCTGACGGGCTGGAACACGTGCAGATGATGCTGTTCCGCCAGAACCTTTACCGGGCTGGGTTTTAGTTTCATACCACGGCCAGCCGGGCGGTCAGGCTGCGTGAGCACCATGACAATTTCATGTCCGGCGGCAATCAGTGCTGCCAATGCCGGCACTGCGAATTCAGGCGTACCTGCAAAGATAATCTTCAATTTTATTCTTTCAAATTTCAGTCAGGCACTTTCATTAATACATCAGCTGCATACATACACGACTCAAGGCAGCGCAAACATGCGCGCAAATGAATAAGCAGGCAATGCTCGCAACAGATGTATTATGGAAGGGCCGCTTCAGTTACATGGGGGTTGGTCGGGAGTTACATAGGCCGATTGCGCTGCTGTTTCAGCATCTTGTTTTTAATGCGGGTCCGTTTCAGCGGCGACAGGTACTCGACAAATACCTTGCCTAGCAAGTGATCCATCTCATGCTGAATGCACACACTCAATAAACCATGGGCTTCCAGCTTGAAGGTCTCGCCTTTTTCATTCATGGCTTCAACGACGACTTTCTCCGCCCTGGTGACACTGTCGTAGATACCGGGCACAGACAGGCACCCCTCTTCGTAGACCTGTTCGCCATCTTTTTCAAGAATCCTGGGGTTAATAAAAACCTGAAGCTGGTCTTTGGTTTCACTGATGTCGATAATCAGCAGCTGTATGTGATGATTGACCTGGGTAGCAGCCAGGCCTATGCCGGGCGCCGCATACATGGTCTCTGCCATGTCGTCGATCAAGCGGCGCAACGATGCATCAACCTCTTTGACCGGCTTTGCCACAGTATGCAGCCTGGGATCGGGATAATTAAGAATATCTAGAATTGCCATAAAAACTCATTTATCTATATTAGAACCAGATTTATTAGAACCTGATTTAAAACTTCAACGTGATTAAGACATAAATTGTTTATTAATGTTCAGCTTTTTCCATAAAAGCTTGATTGCTGAATGAATTACGTGATAGATTTAACCTAATTTCGCGATTAATGTGCTGATTGCCAGGCATATAATCGCATGCTTCTTAATGCATTTAGTCTGAGGTCATCTATATTATGTTTCGCAATATTATAACGCTGCTCACGTTTTGTTGCTTAAGCTTCCACCTCAACGCGCAAGAAGTCGAACTCAAGAAAAACCATCCTGAACGGCATGTTGTTGTCAAAGGCGACACGCTGTGGGGAATTTCATCCAGATTCCTTAAAGACCCATGGCTGTGGCCTAAAGTCTGGAAGCTGAATCGTTCACAGATCAAAAATCCTCATTTAATTTACCCCGGCGACGTTGTATTCCTGGATTACAGCAGCGGCAAACCGGAATTGAAACTGCTGCGTGAAACCATCACCCTGCAGCCGGGTGCGGTTGAAGAGCCATTGCAGAAATCCGCTGTACCGACGATCCCGCTGAATGTGATCGCCCCATTCCTGAGCCAGCCGCTTGTCATTGAGAAAGATCAGTTGGCAAACTCGCCAAGAATTATTGCCGGACAGGATAACCGCGTAGTGCTGAGTACGGGTACAAAAATCTACATCAACAAAATTGAAGAAGAAGATGGCCTGAACTGGTTTGTTTACAGGCCAGGCCAGACACTGACCGACCCTGACAGCAAGGAAGACCTGGGCGTAGAAGCAACTTACCTTGGCGATGCCAGAATGACCCGTTACGGGGAACCGGCATCTGCCGTGGTGACAAAAGCCAAAGAGGAGATCTTCATTAAAGACCGCCTGGTACCTGCCGGCGATGAAGCCGTGACCAACTTCGTACCGCACGCGCCTGATGCAGACATCAGGGGCCGCATCATCAAGATTTACGGCGGCCTGGCTGAGGCCGGACCGGAAAGCATCGTTGCCATCAGCCGCGGCGCAGCCGATGGCGTGGAAATCGGCCATGTACTTGCGATCAACCGCTATGGCCGGGTCATCAAGGATCCGGAACCAAGCAAGGAATCGGCTGATGCCAAAACAAAACTCAAAGAACTGAACTTTGATGTATCAAACGATGCAGATGGGAAACCCATCGTTAACTTCGAGAAAAAAGCTGAGAAAAACGATGGCCTGGCGCTTGAACCAGGCATGATCAAACTGCCGGATGAACGCGTTGGCTTGCTGATGGTATTCCGTGTGTTCGACCGCGTTTCTTACGGCCTGGTGATGCAGGCGTCTGAACCGATCAATAATAAAGACGCCGTACAGACCCCTTGATTCCTGACAATGGCTAACCACAGTGCGGTGATTGAAGAAAAACTGCTGTGGATTAGCCTGGGCGGCATTCCAGGCATAGGCTCACAAACTTTCTGCCAATTACTCAAAGCCTTTGGCAGCCCTGAAAATATTTATGCCGCCAGCTCCAGGCAATTACGCGAAATCGTCAGCGAAAATATCGCAAACGAAATTGTACGCGGTCCTCAGCAAGACAGTCTATCACAGGCCACGCAGTGGCTATCCCAGCCAAATAATCACCTGATTACACTCGCCGATGCGGAATACCCGAGATCGCTGCTGGAAATTGCCGACCCTCCGCCCTTTTTATATGCCAAAGGCAAGCTCGCCTTACTGAACCAGCCCGCCATTGCCATTGTCGGCAGCCGTAATGCCAGCGTACAGGGTGAGAAAAACGCCGAGGCTTTTGCTTTTGACCTATGTGCCTATGGCTTGTGCATCGTGAGCGGGCTGGCGCTTGGTATTGACGGCGCGGCGCATCGCGGCGCGTTGCGGGCAAAAGGCTCAACCATTGCCGTAGTGGGCACCGGCCTGGATATTGTCTACCCGGCTAAACACCGCGAACTGGCTCACCAGATCGCAGAACATGGCCTGATCATTTCTGAATTCGACCTCGGCATGCCATCCAGGCCACAGAACTTCCCTAAACGGAACCGCCTTATCAGCGGCCTGAGCCTGGGCTGCCTGGTGGTTGAAGCCAATCTGCAAAGCGGCTCTCAGATAACGGCCAGGCTTGCCTCCGAACAAGGCCGCGAAGTTTTTGCCATTCCCGGCTCCATACATTCGCCCATGTCAAAAGGCTGCCACCAATTGATCAAGCAAGGCGCCAAACTCGTAGACTGCCTGCAGGATATTACCGAAGAACTGAACTTGAGCCGCAACATGCCATCTGAATTAATATCAGGCGATGCTGCTGACCCAGCCCATTCGATTAAGAATGCAGCAGGCAATGCAATCCTGGAGGCGATGGGTTATGACCCGATCACATTGGATAACCTGGTGACACTAAGTGGCTTGACGGTGAGCGATGTTTCATCCATGCTAATGTTACTAGAGCTTGAAGGCAAAGTTACCAGCCTGACAGGAGGTCAATACCAGAAAATTATGTAGTTTTTAATTCCTGAAGTTTGCATAAACCATCTCACTTAATGAAACACTGATTAATTGAGCAAGCGGGATGAAGTGCAATTCGCATGCATAGCCATTTAATCAGCGTTTTCTGAAAGTTAATAATAATTTAAAGGAAAACATCATGTTTGAAGTACTGGTTTATATGTTCGAAAACTACATTGATACTCAGTTCAGACCTGACGATAACACGCTTTCTAGGGAGTTATCCGCCGCAGGATTTGACGAAGAAGACATCAACGGCGCATTTCACTGGTTTAACCAGCTGGAGTCTTCCGCTAAGAAACCTGAATTATTCACGCATGCGCAGCATGCCAACACCCGCATCTTTACCGAGCCGGAACTTAAAAAGATTTCCGGTGAAAGCATCGGTTTCATACTATTCCTGGTGAATGCCGACATACTCAATTCAGCGCAGCGTGAACTGGTGATAGAACTTGCCATGAGCCTGCCACAGCCTGAGATCAGTGTCGAAGAGATGCGCTGGATAGTGCTGATGACAACCTGGGGCGCCAGCAAAACCGGCCCGGACAAAACCAAAGAATACCTGTTCATTGAAGATGTGCTGCTGAATAAAGAAAAACCGACCTTGCACTAAGTGCAGGCCGGTCTTTTCAGCACCAGAACCTATTGGCACGCAAACCAACAGGACCGGAATTAATCAGCCGCTGCCGAGATGTTATTGATAATCGTCGCAATGGTTGCGGACTGGTTGAGCGTGTAAAAATGCAGGCTGGGCGCACCCCCGGCCAGAAGCATTTCACATAACTCACTCACTACATCCACGCCTAAAGCACGCAGCGACGCCATATCGTCACCATATTCCTCAAGGCGCATTTTCAGCCAGCGTGGGATTTCCGCACCGCAGATGCTTGAAAAACGCGCCAGTTGCGTGATGTTATAAATTGGCATCACACCCGGCACAACAGGTATCGTGATGCCGATTTCGTCACACTGATCCACAAACCTGAAATAGGCATCCGCATTATAGAAATACTGGGTAATCGCTGAATTTGCACCGGCATCCATTTTGCGCTTCAGGTTAAGCAGGTCAGCCGCCGGCGTTTTAGCCTCCGGGTGGAATTCCGGATAGGCAGCGACTTCGATGTGAAAATAATCACCGGTTTCCGCACGTATAAATTCCACCAGTTCCGAAGCGTAGCGGAAATCGCCAGCGCTCACCTCACCGGATGGCACATCCCCGCGCAGCGTCACCAGGCGCTTGATGCCATGGGCCTGATAAGCCTGCAGCAAGTCACGGATCTCAGCCTTGCTGGAGGAAATGCAGGAGATATGCGGCGCAGCCTGGTAGCCTTCACGCTGGATCTCCAGCACGGTTTCCATAGTGCGGTCACGCGTGGAACCACCTGCACCGAATGTTACAGAGAAAAACTCAGGATCGAACTTTGCGAGCTCTTTGCGTGTTTCGCGCAGCTTTTCTATGCCCTCAGCCGTTTTTGGCGGAAAAAACTCAAAACTGACCTCAAACTCTTGATTAGGGGTTTTCATATTTGGTTCATCTCATTTATTTTAATAAGCACTGATTAAATAGCCGGGCGAGATCAAGGTGTAGCGGCAGCAAACATTCATCGACGGCTCATTTGTCATCTATCAGCAAGGCTGACAATAACCAGGTAAATACACTGTACAGCAAGGCGCCGATGATTCCGGCCATCAGGGTTTTAACCTCGAACCCTTCCAGCCAGGCGCCCACAGCGTAAAACAATACGCCATTAATCACCAGGATAAACAAACCCAGTGTCAGCACTGTGATCGGCAGCGTCAGCAGCACCAGAACCGGCCTGACCAGCATATTGACCAAACCGATCACCAGGGCCGCAATCAGGGCTGCCGCAAAGCCAGCCACATGAATATCCGGTACGAAATATGCCACTGCAAATAACGCAAGCGCGTTTAACAGCCAAACAAGTAACAGCTTCATGTGGTGACTCCTTTTTAACTGCTTGCCAACAACTTAATCCATCACGGCCAGATTAATAGCGATAGGTATCCGGCTTGAATGGGCCTTGCTTCTGCACACCGATGTATGCTGCCTGCTCATCGGTCAATGTAGTGAGCTGCGCATTCAGTTTTTTCAACTGTAACACAGCCACTTTCTCATCCAGGTGTTTCGGCAATGTATATACGCCTACCGGGTATTTATCCGTTTGCGTGAACAGCTCGATCTGCGCAATGGTCTGATTGGCGAACGATGAACTCATCACGTAACTTGGGTGGCCTGTACCGCAGCCCAGATTCACCAAACGCCCCTTTGCCAGCAGGATGATTTTTTTGCCATCAGGGAAAATCACATGGTCAACCTGCGGTTTGATTTCATCCCACTCGTATTTCTCAAGTGACGCCACGTCGATTTCATTATCAAAATGGCCGATGTTGCATACAATGGCCTGGTCTTTCATTTTAGCCATATGGTCATGCGTGATAACGTGGTAGTTGCCGGTTGCCGTCACGAAAATGTCGCCGTGTTCGGCCGCATACTCCATGGTGACTACGCGGTAGCCTTCCATTGCCGCCTGCAATGCGCAAATCGGGTCAATCTCAGTCACCCATACCTGTGCGGAAAGTGCGCGCAGCGCCTGGGCAGAGCCTTTACCCACGTCACCATAACCAGCCACTACTGCAATCTTACCTGCCACCATCACATCCGTTGCACGCTTGATCGCATCCACTAATGATTCACGGCAGCCATATAAATTATCGAACTTGGACTTGGTCACCGAGTCATTGACGTTAATGGCAGGGAAAGCCAACTTGCCTTCTTTGTGCATCTGGTACAGACGATGCACGCCGGTCGTGGTTTCTTCAGTGACGCCTTTGATTTGCGCGAGGCGTGTTGAGTACCATGCCGGGTCCTGCTGCAATTTTGCCTTGATCGCTGCGAACAGGCAGGTTTCTTCTTCTGAAGTCGGGTTGGCAATGACGGATAAATCTTTTTCTGCACGTGTACCCAGGTGCAGCAGCAAGGTTGCATCGCCGCCGTCATCCAGAATCATGTTGCTGAACACCGGTTTACCATCTTGGCCATCAGCCCATTCAAAAATACGGTGTGTGTAGTCCCAGTATTCAGTCAAGGTTTCGCCCTTGATCGCAAACACCGGCGTTCCGCCGGCAGCAATCGCGGCAGCTGCATGGTCCTGCGTCGAGTAGATGTTGCATGACGCCCAGCGTACTTCAGCGCCTAAATCCTTCAGCGTTTCAATCAGCACGGCGGTCTGGATTGTCATATGCAGGCTGCCGGTGATACGGGCGCCTTTAAGCGGTTGCGCTTTTGCATATTCCTGACGGATTGCCATTAAGCCTGGCATCTCGGTTTCGGCAATGGCGATTTCCTTGCGGCCAAAAGCTGCCAGGTTAATGTCAGCCACAATGTAATCTTTGCCTGTATTGTTAGTATCAGCAGTCACAGTATTCATGTTGATTTCCTTGAATTGTGTGACCGGGGGGAAATGGGGGAACTGCCTGACTAAACTTATCTCACCCGTATCCCGTGCCCGGCACGGTTAATATTGGTGAGCGTCGTTTAAAACATTTTCTGAGCCTAGGAGACTGCACAAAACACAGCTCTCGCAACGCTCCTCAGAAGTGGAGGTGGATTATACGCGATATTGTTTCAACCACCAACACCGCAACAGAATGAATATAAAAGGGTTTTTAACCCCTGAATATCCATTCCGGTTTTACATTTCTTACAAGCCTGCAGCTGCCCGTAACGCAGCGGCTTTGTCTGTAGCTTCCCAGCTGAACTCTGGCTCATCACGGCCAAAGTGGCCATAAGCAGCCGTTTTACTGTAAATCGGGCGCAGCAGATCAAGCATTTTCACGATGCCTTTCGGGCGCAAGTCAAAATGTTCTTTTACCAATTGCGTCAGCACTTCGTTCGATACCTTGCCGGTGCCGTAGGTTTCCACCATGACAGAAGTCGGCTGTGCCACGCCAATCGCATAACTGACCTGTACCAGGCAGCGTGTTGCCAGACCTGCCGCCACGATGTTTTTAGCGACATAACGGCCTGCATAGGCTGCGCTGCGGTCCACTTTTGACGGATCTTTGCCTGAAAATGCACCGCCGCCATGCGGCGCTGCTCCGCCATAGGTATCTACAATGATTTTACGGCCGGTTAAGCCGCAGTCACCTTGCGGGCCGCCAATGACAAAACGGCCGGTCGGGTTCACCAGGAACTTAATATCGCCTTTGATCAGTTCACCTGGCAATACCGGTTTGATGATTTCTTCAATCGTGGCTTCACGCACCTGCTCCAGAGTCATCTCCGGTGCGTGCTGTGTAGAAACGACCACAGTATCGATTTTATAAGGTTTGCCATCAACGTACTGCACGGTGACTTGTGATTTCGCATCCGGGCGCAGCCATGGCAAGCGGCCATCTTTGCGCAACTGTGCCTGGCGCTCCATCAAACGGTGGCTTAACCATATTGGCAAAGGCATTAACTGCGGTGTTTCATCGACCGCATAACCGAACATCAAGCCCTGGTCACCGGCTCCCTGATCGAGTGGATCGTCATGTGCGCCATCAACACCCTGGGCAATATCCGGGGATTGCTTGTCATACGCCACCAGAACCGCGCAGCCTTTGTAATCAATGCCGTAATCCGTATTGTCATAGCCGATGCGCTTGATCGCATCGCGTGCCACCTTAATGTAGTCGACATTAGCCGTTGTAGTAATCTCGCCAGCCAATACGATCAAGCCGGTATTGGCCAAGGTTTCTGCCGCCACACGGGCAGTCGGGTCTTGGGTTAAAATGGCATCCAGAATGCTATCGGACACTTGGTCGGCTAATTTGTCCGGATGTCCTTCAGAAACAGATTCCGATGTAAAAAGATATTCGCTCATTGATCGCCTTGGAATAAAAAATTAAGAAAATACTTACTAAAGGCTGAAGCAAGTATTGAAGAAAATGAATTGTACACGAATTGAAACCCGCGCCAGAAATTTAAGTTGTTAAAATCCAATGATGTACGCTAAATACAGTGAGATTGCGTGCGCATTTAAAATATAGCCGCAGCGTAGTCATGCAGCCCAGGAATATATTGATACAGGAATGTATTTATAGAAGTGCCCTTCGATTTCTCTTACAATAAGAAAATGACACAGACCATTCAATTTACCAAGATGCAAGGCGCCGGCAATGATTTCATTGTCATTGATGGCATCAGCCAGGCTATCCGGCTTTCACCTGACCAGATCAAAGCACTGGCTCACCGCCAGTTCGGCATCGGTTTCGACCAGCTGCTGCTGGTTGAAAGCTCCGAAGTTGCCGATTTCAAATACCGTATTTTCAATGCAGATGGCAGTGAAGTTGCGCAATGCGGCAATGGCGCACGCTGCTTTGTGCGCTTCGTATCCGACCAGCATTTAACAGACAAACGCGAGATCAGCGTTGAAACTGCGAGCGGCATCATTACGCCAAAACTGGAGAATAACGGCTTGGTCACGGTCAACATGGGCGCCCCCAGGCTGGCACCACAGGAGATCCCTTTCGTTGCCGACGCCATCGCCACCACCTATCAACTGGATGTTAACCAGCAGCAGATAGAGATTTCTGCGATTTCCATGGGCAACCCGCATGCCGTCCAGGTGGTGGATGACGTTGAAACAGCCCCGGTAACTGCACTGGGCAGCCAGATTGAAGTACATCCACGTTTTCCGGAACGGGTGAATGCAGGATTCATGCAGATCATGGATGCGCACCATATCAAACTCAGGGTATTCGAGCGCGGCAGCGGCGAAACCCTGGCCTGCGGCACCGGCGCCTGTGCCGCAGTTGTTGCCGGCATACAGCGCGGATTGCTGCAATCACCAGTACGCGTGAGCGCTCGCGGCGGCGAGCTGCACATCGCATGGCAAGGCGGCAATACTCCGGTGATGATGACTGGCCCGGCAGTGAAGGTATTTACAGGTGAAGTAGACCTGGCGCCGTAAAATTAGAACCTTGAACCTGGCTTGCAAGCCAGGCCGTTTAATCAAAGCATACCCCTACCAATTAAGGCATTTCGAACATGACCACAACCCACGAAGAGAGCCCGGCGGCTCATGATGAAATTTCTGCCGAGCAGGTGGCAGCCTACCTGCGCAGCCATCCGAAATTTTTCGAGCAGCATACAGGCTTGCTGACTGAGATCACCTTGCCAAGCCCACACGGCAGTGGCGTCATTTCTCTCGGTGAACGCCAGCAGCTTGCACAGCGCGACAAGATCCGTGTGCTTGAATCATTGATGGACCAGATGATCGTGAATGCCGAAGATAACGAAGCAACCAGCCTGAAAGTCCACAATTTCTGCCTGAAGCTGCTTGAACAGCAAAGCTTCAGCGCATTAAAACTGTCAATCGGTGAAACGCTGCGCTCAGACTTTAATGTCACCGAGTCGCTGATCCGTATCTGGGTAAAACCCAGCAACAGCGCAATTGCCAATGATGCAGTGTTTACGCACGTCAGCGATGAGTTCAATGACTGGATTATTTCACTCCAGAAGCCGCACTGCGGCGGCAGGCCACAAGCTGCAGGCAACCTGCTGGATAACAGCCTGCAGTCATTTGCCTTTATCCCGCTCTATAAGAATGCGGCCGACCCGCATGCGTTCGGGGTTCTGGTGCTGGGTGCTGAAGACCCGCAGCGCTTCAAGGCGGACATGGGAACACTCTATATCGAGCGCATCGGCGAATTGATTGCGGCTGCGCTGCTGAATCACTTATTCACATTGAATTTCTAGGGTATGAATTTCCAGCCTTTATGAACCAATCAGCCGACCTTCAAGCATCCACTGCCACGGGAGTGTGCATTGCGTTATCTGGACGATTACATTCAGCACCTTACTTTTGAACGCGGCCTGAGCGCCCTCACCTGCAAAAACTATACGCGGGATGTTGAGCTGTTTGCATCGCTGATTGAGGACGCTGATCTAAACTCCGTCAACACACAGCAAGTAAGACGCATGATCGCAATCCTGCACAGCCGCGGCTTGAGCAGCGCAAGCATCGCGCGAGCCCTTTCTGCCTGGCGCGGTTTTTATGACTATTTGATCCAGCATCAAGGGTTCACGCAAAACCCGGTCAACGGGTTGCGCGCACCCAAGGCCGCCAAGACTTTGCCGCAGGCGCTGTCTGTAGAGCAAGCCGTCAAGCTGGTAGATATTCAGGGAGACGGCATACTCGATGTACGCGACCATGCCATTCTGGAGCTGTTCTATTCATCCGGCCTGCGCCTGGCTGAGCTGGTTAACCTGGACATCGGCATGCTGGATTTTTCCGAAGGCACCGTCACCGTCACGGGCAAAGGCAATAAAACCCGCATCGTACCGCTGGGGAGCCATGCAGCGAGTGCATTACAAACCTGGCTGCAGCAACGTGCCGGCATCAACACTGACGATAAAGACCAGAACGCCGTTTTTGTGACGCGGCAAGGCCGCAGGATTACAGCGCGTGCCGTTCAATACCGCGTGAAGTCATGGGCCATCAAACAAGGCATCAACACCGACATGCACCCCCACCTGCTGCGTCACAGCTTTGCAACGCATGTCTTGCAGTCAAGCCAGGACCTGCGTGCAGTGCAGGAGATGCTGGGACATGCCAACATCAGTACTACCCAGGTTTATACGCATCTGGATTTTCACCATCTGGCAAAAATTTATGATGCAGCACACCCAAGAGCCAAGAAAAAATGACCATCTGGATTTTGGCTACCGCCGCAGCTTGCGCTGCTTAACCTGAAGGTTAGCGTTCGCCGCAACTCGCAAGCTCGTTGTCACCATCTGGCAAAAATTTATGACGCAACACACCCAAGAGCCAAGAAAAAATAGCTTGATTTGCAATAATACCCGACTAAAATACACTGTTATAATGACAGATTAACCACAACCATCTTTTCACGAATTTAAAAGGATTATCATGGAACACCAATTACCTGCATTACCTTATGCAAAAAATGCATTAGCTCCACATATTTCTGAAGAAACTTTCGAATACCACTACGGTAAACATCACCAGACTTACGTTACCAACCTGAACAACCTGATCAAAGGTACCGAGTTCGAAAATGCAGGCCTGGAAGAAATCATCAAGAAATCTGCCGGTGGCATTTACAACAACTCAGCCCAGGTCTGGAACCACACTTTCTTCTGGAACAGCATGAAACCAAACGGTGGCGGCGCTCCTGCCGGCGCATTGGCTGATGCCATTAACGCTAAATGGGGTTCATTCGATGAATTCAAAAAAGCTTTCCAGGCTTCAGCGGTCGGCAACTTCGGCTCAGGCTGGACATGGCTGGTTAAAAAAGCTGACGGTTCAGTAGATATCGTCAACATGGGCCCGGCTGGCACACCACTGACAACCGGCGACAAAGCGCTGTTGACGATCGACGTATGGGAACACGCTTACTACATCGATTACCGCAATGCACGCGCCAAATTTGTTGAAGTATTCCTGGCTTCTTTAGCTAACTGGGATTTTGCATCAGCAAATTTTGCTTAATAAGCAAGCCATGTATTAGGCGATAATAAATACGTAACTTACAAAAGCCCTGGATTCCTGATCCGGGGCTTTTTCTTTGCGTGTATTTGCATATGCAAACTGCGTTACGAGGGCGGTAACAGCGCATCCCTTGCGTAGATGCCGACAGTACCGTCAAGGTATGGCTGGACAAAGTCTGCATGGCCATGACCCAATTGCACTTTGTCACCCGGCCTGACATAGAAAATGATGCGTCCACCGGGATGTGCATCGAACCATGCTGCAAATTGATCAGCGCGCGTCACTTCCACCGCCTGTCGCAGACGTCCGGCAAACTGGTATTGACCATGATATTTGCCATCATTTGCCAGCGGCACTCCGGCATCCTGCAAGGCCTTGATTTTTGCACTGATAGGACGAATGTCGTACGCAAGCCCCGCAGTATGGATTACGGAAAAATGCAGGATCAATACCATAGCCATGCCCACCGACGCCGACAGCCAGACCTCCCGCTCCATGCCCCCGGATTTCCACATCAGGGAAACGCCGCCGCACAGCAGCAGCGCCACACCGCTCCAGGCGGGAATATGCAGCACCCACTCAGCCATCTTTGCAGAATTGTACCAATGCGGCACAAGCAGCAGCGCAAGGCCTGTCAGCATCACTGAAACGGCAACCCCTGCCCTTGCCGCACGGCCTGGTACAGTTTCCAGCTTGCCAAGCCCGTACGCGGCCAGCAAAGCGAATGCCGGAAAAATTGGCAGCAAATAATGCACCTGCTTGCCGCTGATGAAAGAAAATGCAATAAACACCGGGATTGCCCAAGCCAGGCAAAAGCGCACGCCGGTATCATCATAATGATTCCGCAACCTGCCCATTGCGCCCCAGATACCGCCCCACAACAGCCACGGGAACAGCAATATGGGCAGCAATAGGGTATACCACCAGAACGGGCGCTGATGCGCGAATGAATTCACCATGCGATCTGCAGTCTGCCCCCAGAATATTGCATGCTGATAAGCCTCACCGCCGCGCAATCCGGCAGGAATCGCCCACAGCAAGGCAATCGCCGCCCCCATGACGACTGCCCCCAGCATGCTCACGTACCAGCGGCGCCAATCCATATCCGGCCGCCTGCCCCACCACGGTGCAAGTACAGCCACCGGCAGAATCTGCAGCAGTATGGTCGGCCCTTTCGCAAGCAAGCCCAAGCCAATGGCGGCACCAACCAGCAGCCAGCCCAGCGGGCCAGGACGCTGCCAGGCCAGCAGCAGGCTCGCCATGCCTAAAAGCGTAAAAAATGCCACCATCATGTCGAACATGGTTGCCGTGGAATACATCATCCAGAGCAGGCTGCCGAATAGAATCACAGCTGCCATCCGGGCGACCATATGGCTAGCAGGCCAAAGCAGCCTGGCGACATATGAGGTCATGAAAACCGACATCAGGCTGAAAAAAAATGGTATCAGGCGCGGCCACCAGTCATTGACGCCAAAGATAGCCCAGCCCATATTCATGAACCAGAACAACAGCGGCGGCTTATCGCTGTAAGGGTGGTCATTCAGGAAAGGCACCAGGAAATCACCGCGCAGCCACATATTCCAGGCCACTGTGACGTAGCGCGTTTCATCAATAGGGATAAAATAGCGGCTGGACAGAGAAACGGCGATCAATGCAAGCCATATGAATAATATGCCAAGTGTATGACGTGAATTTATATTCATTTATACCGCTTTAACTTAAGTTATTGATAAGCATGTTACGCGCCGCCATGCATTCACCATGACCTGGATTTAATATTTTTAAGGTTATAGCATTGGCAATGCATTCTAGCAGCGTATTGTGAAAGCTATTCTACAATCAAATCCACGTGCCGATAAATCTTTAATCTACCCAGACCAAAATAGAGTTAATTTGCGGAAAAACAGCCAGGCATGACGATGCCGCTGCCTAAATAAAGGCAGGCGGCATGCTGCAGAAATCAACCTGTCGTCGTTAAATGTTCCGACTAGCGAGCATTGAAAATTTAAGGGCTGAGAACTTTAAGTAGCGGGTTAATGACCAGGACTTATTTCTTTTTCGTATTGATCTGGTTGCCTATGACGCCACCAACCGCTGCGCCGCCCACGGTGCCCAGGGCGCTGCCGCCTGTAAGCACTGCGCCGCCCACTGCACCGATGCCCGCACCTATGGCGGTGTTTTTATCGCGGGTAGACATATTGCTGCATGCTGTCACCCCCAGAAATACGATGGTCAGTAGTGAATACACAATGGTTTTTCTCATGGTCTTTTGCATGGCTTTCATTTCGATACCCTACTTTCTGTTTGTTGTACATGACTGCAGGAGTATTAAATCCTGCA
>Ga0123388_1073088_pt1 | contig 26513 bp, 23 predicted proteins | sample T0HHNO3metaT_FD_89916 | JGI IMG/M metagenome (GOLD analysis project Ga0123388, IMG submission 89916) | Methane-oxidizing artificial microbial communities from Washington, USA to study methane cycling - T0-HHNO3 metaT (Metagenome... | ecosystem: Engineered > Modeled > Simulated communities...
CCGGCCTCGTCGCCGTAGACGTTGAATGTAATTCCCACCCGCCGGAACAGCATTTCCGCTTCGCGGGACTTTTGCATCAACTGGGCATGATCGGTACCGCTCAGCCACTCCGCGAATGGTTGATACAGGCGCCGGACGCTACCGGTTGAGGTGCGCATTTCATCGAAAAAAGTATTTATATTCATGACCATCCTTCAGCAATCCACATGCCAATCTTATTAATGTCTATTTATCAAAAAGTTAAATCGCCGCTACATCGCCCAAACCGCATTACGCACCATATCAGTGCAACACACTTCGGCAAGCGCCCTGAAAACGACCACAGCAGTTCAAACGCCGTTGTTATTTCCGCACGCGTTGATTATTGTGGCCGCCTTAAACCAGCAATTGCGGCGAGGTCAGACTGATGCAAACAGCTTTTTGTACCATCTTCGGTGAAGTACTATTCGACAACTTTCCGGACGGCAGCCGGATCCTCGGTGGCGCACCGTTTAATGTCGCCTGGCATCTGCAAGCTTTGGGCCGGCCTGCCCTGTTTATCAGCCGTGTGGGGGAAGATGACGCCGGCCGCGAAATCCTCGCGGCCATGCAAAGTGTCGGCATGACTCGATCCGCGATGCAGATCGACGCCGATCATCCATCCGGCAGCGTAGCGATCAGCATAACAGATGGGCAGCCCAGCTACCGGATTCTGGACCAGCAAGCTTACGACTACATTGATGCAGAGGCTTTCCATCATCTTCGCAAACAGGGCTTGCTCTATCATGGCAGCCTAGCGTTGCGAAACAGCGTTTCCAGGCAAGCCTGCCTCGATTTGCAACAAACCTGGAATGGCCCGGTGTTTCTGGATGTCAATCTGCGCGCGCCCTGGTGGCAAACGAATCAGGTCTTGGAATGGGTAGCCGGCGCGGATTGGTTGAAACTGAACGATGAAGAGTTGGAATTGCTGCTGCCCGGCGAGCAGAGCATAAGCAACAAGATGCATTTATTGCAGCAGACTTATCATTTAAGCGGCGTGGTACTTACACGCGGCAGCCAAGGCGCGATGGCGTTAGATTCAGAGGGTGAGTTGTTCGACATCGCTCCCGACCGTAACATCGAAATTCTCGATACGGTTGGCGCCGGTGACGCGTTTGCAGCGGTTTTGTTAGTGGGCATTGCCGAAAATTGGCCTATGCCTATGATACTAAAACGGGCGCAGGATTTTGCGTCCGCGTTGGTAGGTCAGCGCGGCGCGACCGTCGCTGACCCCGCGTTTTATCAAAGATTTATTGACGCGTGGCAATAACAAAAAACGCCATGTCTTACGCCTCTGCTGCACTCATCAAGACTGTTGTCTGGCAGGCACGCCGTCCGACCAATCGCCGGATTGTGCAGAAAAAAACTTTTTAAATGGCGGCATAAAGCTGGCGGTGATCGGAATCGAATAAAAACAGTACATCGCCGCCGCTTCGCCGGTACTGACCCCGAACAACCATTGCGGCATGAACAAGGTCATCAATGCCCCAAAGCAATGATAGATCCCGATGCGCCAATTGTTTTTCCAGACAAAAGCGCTGAACGCCAATGCAAACAGCGAGCCATGGGTCACCAGCAAACCAAAGGCACTGGAGATCGCATAACCGATGTGGTAAATGCCCGTGAAAAGGCAAGAGTTCATCCGGCCGATGAAGTTAGGGTCTATGTCAAACAGCTGCCAGTCGTTCGGCAAGCGGGTCAAAATCAAAAACAAACCACTCAAAGAACTACCGACAATAAAGGCTTTCTTCAAGGCTTTGGGGTCCGACGAATAGGTCGCCAAAGCCGGCATGATCGCAAACGCTTGCAAACTGATATGCACCGACGACAGCTCGCTCAGAAAAAGGTTGGTGCCATAACCGCACTGGTCCGCCACCGGATAGGCGAAAAACTGAATGAACTCCATCAAGGAGAAATGGAAGATGGCATAGGCACGGGCCAATCTGACCCAAAAGGTTTCGTCTTTATCCAGAAAAGTCACACTCGCTGCGACCAGGCCTGCTACGCCCAATCCCAGCGACATATTGGCGCTAAAACACATGGTTAATCCGTCATTTAAATTTTTAGAAACGGCTCGCGCGCAACTGCGATTGCCGGTTTAGTCTATTGGTTTCGGTCATGTTTACCGGAAGGCAAAGATACACGTAGCGGCATTTTATTGCAGCAATTTTGTGGAAATTAATCGCTATCAGCCTGAATACTACTCACTTAGCGCGGCCGATTGGCTAACTCAATCTGTTCTATCAACTGTTCGGCGCCATCCAACTCTCGATCATAAACGTCGGTGCGATAAGCCTCGCCGTTCAGCACAAGCGCGGATGCGGCTCCCGAACCCTCTGCTTTTTCTATGTTGATACGGGTTAATGTAGACAGGCCGGGCTGCAAGGGATTGGCCTTGAGTTCCGCGGCATCCAGTGCGACACGTACCTGCATGCGTTCGGCAATATGAATGAAATTACCGGTGGCATTATCGGTCGGCAACAGCGCAAAGATACTGCCTGTGCCAGGGTTAATGCCCTGCACCCGGCCGTGATAAAGCCGGTCGTCACCATAAGCGGCGACGCGAATTTCCGCCTTCTGCCCCGGCCTAACCCCAGCGATCTGGCTTTCCAGGAAGTTGGCTTCTATCCAAACATCGTCCAGCGGCACGATGGCTAGCAAGGGCGCGCCAGCCTTCAGATTATCGCCGACTTGTACCTTGCGCTTGGCCACGCATCCCGAGACCGGCGCGACCAGATTGCGCCGCTGATAGTCCAGATAAGCCTGGCGCAAGCGGCTCTTGGCTTTTTCCACGGCGGGATGATTATCGATGCCGGAATCCAGCAATTGCGCATCGACACCGCTTTGTTCGGCGCGAATTTCTTTAATCGCCGCGTCCAGCTCGCGGACCTTGTCCTGCGCGGTTTGCAGTTGCTGATCGGAAACCGCGCCGTCCTTGGCCGCGGCGTTGAAGCGCGCCAAATCGTGATTGACTTGTTCCAATACGGCTTGCTTGACCAACACCCGCTGCGTCAAGGTCTCGGATTTGGCGCGCAAACTGACAATATTCCGCACCGCCTCCGCCAGTTCGGCTTGCGTCTGCTGCAAGGCAATGCCGGCATGCACACCGTCCAGCCGCACCAGCAGCTGGCCTTTTGCCACGCACAGCGTGTTTTCGGCCAATACTTCCACCACGGTGCCGTCGGTCTGTGTTTTCAGCGTAATTAAATGCCCGGCCACGAAGGCGTCGTCGGTGGCGATCCAGTCGCGATGCGCCAGCCACCAATACCCCAGATAAGCCAATCCGGCCAGCAATAAGACCAAGGTGACGCCTTGCAAGCGGCGCCGGCGTTGGCGCAGAATTTCCCGAGGACGAATTTTTTTTGGCATGTTTGCAGTCATGGCATTGCAGGTTTAGTGTCGCTGTAGCCGCCGCCCAGCGCCTTGATAATATTGATCTCGGCTTTGTGGCGTTCGCCCACCAGAGCCGCCAAGCGAAACTGTTGTTGGTAGACCTCCAATTTGGCCAGACTCGGCGCGGCGCGGTCAGACAAGCCATGACTGCGTAAACTGTCGGCCAGCTTGTCAGCGGCTAATGCGTCGGCCAGGCTTTGCCTCTGGGCCACCAGGCGCTCATCCAGTTCGCGCCAGCGGCTCAGCGCATCCGCCACCTCCTGCACCGCATGCACCAAGCTGCGGTTATAGCGCTCGACCGCCGCGTCATAAGCAGACTGCTGATAATTCAAATTGGCACGCAAGCGGCCGCCTTCGAAAATCGGAAACTCTATTGACGGCCCGACCGCATAAGCCAAGCTGGAACCTTGCAACAACACATCGCTCAAGCTGACGCTATGTAAACCGGTGAAGGCCACCAAATTGACATCCGGGTAAAACGCCATCTCGGCCACCTTGATTTCCTCGGCTGCCGCCTCGGCATGCAAACGTGCCGCGCTAATATCGGGACGATGCGCCAATAAATGCAAAGGCAAATCCACCGGTAGGGTTAACGCCTGGTCAACCTCACCTGGTTCGATAACGATGCCGCCCCCCCAATCCGCACCCTTTCCGGCCAGCGCCGCCAACAGATTTTTATTTAATTCCACATCGGCGCGTGCCGCAGCCAAACCTTGCTCGGCGTTAGCAAGGGCAATTCGGGCCTGCAATATTGGTGCGTCGGCGGCCAAACCGGTCGCCAGACGCGTTTGTTCGAACCTCAACAACGCTTGGCGCTCGGCGACGATACGCGCGGCGATGTCCTGCTTTTCGCTGGCGGCCAGCAACTCGAAATAAGCCTTGGCCACGGTAGCCGCCAACAATAGCCGCGCATCGGCCAGTTCAGCCGCGACCGCCAGCGACCGACCGACCGCGCCTTGCAGGGCCGCCGCATCGCGCCCCCAAAAGTCCAGGTGATACCGCAAGATCAGGGGATTAATCAGCATTTGCCGAAAGTTTTCGCCGGCCAGCTTGGCTTGCACGCTGTTCGCCGAGAATCGTTGCGCCGAGAAGCTGACATTGGCATCAACCGTCGGATACAGTTCGGCCGCCTGGGCATCGACCATCGCCTGCGACTGCCGCAGCCGCGCTGCGGTGGCTTTGAAATCCGGATTATCGGCGAGCGCGGTCATTATCAAGCGCTGCAATTCCGGGCTGGCGAAGCGCGTCCACCAATCCTGCGCCGGCCAGACATCGCTGCTTGGGAAACTACCGCGGGCGACAGCGACGGTGTTTGTCATTTCGGGCATTGGTAATAGGCTGGCGCGCGGAGTTTCTTCATCGCCGAACCGGGCGCAGCCTGCTGAAAAGCTCGCCACCAAGGTTAACGCAATCAGTCTGCGGGCAGACATCAGGCTTCCTCCGCGAGCAATTCCTGAGTTTCCCGGCGCAACGCCTGCTCGACACTAACTTTCACCGGCGTGCGAGTCGGGTGCGCAAACCAGACCAGCGCCGCCATGCCGACAAACAGGCAACCTGCCAACCAAAAGGCATCGTTCATGCCATGCAGTACCGCATCTCGGCCGGCTAGCTTGGCATATTTGGCCAAAGCCGCCGTCTCGGCGAACCCCAACGAATTCAGTGCAGCCAGCGCGGGATGATCAGCCAGTTCAAACGCGCCATGATTTTCGGCAAAGCGCGTCAGATGCTGCGGCACCCGCCGGTACAACACGATGCCTTGTACGGCAATGCCGATTGCCCCGGCGGCTATTCGCAACAGATTCGCCAGCTCCAGTGCCCGCCATTGCCGCTCGGCTGGCAGGCCGTGCAGCAGTAAAGCGGTCATCGGAACGAAAAAACTGCCCAGGCAGGCGCCTTCCAGCAATTTTGGCCAGAACAATTGCGCAAACGCATCCGGATCGTCGAAACGGCTCAACCAGAAATAGGTGGCGGCAAATCCCAGTAAATTGGCACTGGCTAACAGCCGGGCATCGCAGCGTTTGACGATCTCGTGAAAGACGCTGGCCATCGGTTTGGCCAAGATGGCCATCGGCAGAAATACCAAACCGGCTTCCCAGGACGAGTAACCGAAAGCCAGTTGTAACTGTACGATTAACAAAGACAACAAGCCTTGAAAACACAGAAAACCGGTGAATAAAATGAAGACGCCGATGGCGAAATTGCGCTGGGCGAATAGGCGAATATCCAGAAATGGCCGGCGCACGTTCAATTCCCACACTACCCAGTAAATCAGCGTGACGCCTATCAACGCGATTAAGCCCTCGATATAGGCCGAGTGGGTCCAATCCCAATCGTTGCCCTGATTCAACAAAGTTTGTAAACCAAACACCAGCATCGCCAACAAGATAAAGCCGACGCTATCGAAACGCTGCCAGGATAGTCGATGACCGCGCCGATACAATAGCGCGCCGACGATGCCGGCAATCGCCAATGCCGCTGGGATGTTGAGCCAAAACAACCAACGCCAGCCGAGGTTGTCGGCTATCCAGCCGCCCAGGGGTGGGCCGAAGGTAAACGGTGTCAGAGTGAATATGCTCCAGACGCCGATGCCGAGCGATTTACGTTGATCGGGATATTCCTTAAGCAACAAGGCCTGCCCCAAGGGCAGCGTCAAACCGCCGGCAAATCCCAGCAAAATGCGCCCGGCCAGATAGCTATAAAAACCAGTGCAATAGGCGCAGATGAAAGAAGCCACGGTAAAAGCCATGAAGGCCGCGACGAAGGGCCGGTATTCGCCGAAGCGCCGCGCCAACCAGCCGCCCACCGGAAATGCCAGCGCCAGCGCTATCATATAATCGGTCTGGGTCCAGGTCGCAAAACTGGGCGGCACGCCCAAGCCGCCGGCTACTCTGGGCAGCATGGCGATATAAGCGCCGGCATTGAAGATCACCAGCGCATGCCCGAAACCCAGACACAGATTAAACAGCGTAAAACGCCAGCCGCGCAGGCGTTTTTGATAGACAACGCTCATCGGGTTATTGGCCGTGTCATCGCTCTAAGTTTCATCGGCTTGAGACGGCATGCGCAGACCGATGTCACCCAAGCTTTGCCGCAACAGCGGGACCGCCATATCGCCAATCAATTGCTTAAACGCCGCGCCGTCGTCATCCAGGGAGGCAAGCGCCCGATCATCCACCTTAAAACTCTCCGAAAGCGTGCGGGCGATAACATTGCGCGACACCGGATCGATGAGCTTGATCATTAACTGCAAAGACGTTTGTCCCTCGAAGATTCGATACCTGCCAACCCCCACCTCTATCACCGCATCGTAGCGGCCCATCGCCACATAATCGACTGGCGTGGTGTTCTGACCGTACCAGGCCTGAATCGCCTGATGCCAATGTTGCAAACTGGCGTCGCCCGCCGTCGGCAACTGATAATACTCAAGGCTCAATTCCCCTTTACGATTTTCCGCAGACAGCAAACCGCGCAGCTTCTGAGCCGCAGCCCTGGCCGGTGTCCAAAGCAAATCGGCACTCGCCGAACCGCCTGCGGCTGTTGGCGCTGCCTTGGTCATCGAATCCACATCCGCCGTATGAGTGTCGCTGACCATGCCCGCAACCACGATGCCTCCAGCGGTCTGATACAGCCCGGTGGGCAGTGCATAACCCAAGGCCATGTTTTCGAAATGTCGATAAGCCGGATCGCGGCGCTCGATCAAATCGGGTATCACTTCCAGTGGCGGCGCTTGCACCGGCACAATCAAGAAACTGTGCAATCGGTCGATTTGTGACGCGGCCGGCTTAATACTCGGCGCCGTACATGCCACCAACAGCCATGGCAAAGCCAATCCCATCAGGACTTTTTTGTGGTCGGCAAATAGCCAGGTAAACGAACATTTTGAAGTTTTCATGATTTCCTCCGCGCCAATGAATACCATCGAATCGACACATTACTAGACTGGCACTATAAAAACCGCTTTGATATAAGACAAGCGATATTTATTGGACTTTAATATCGACAAATGCAATATTAAAACCATGGACATCGATCAAATCAGAACCTTTTTAAGCGTCGCGGCTAACGGCAGTTTTTTGGAAGCCGCCAATCGCCTGTACGTGACGCAATCCACCGTCAGCACCCGCATCCAGCGCCTGGAAGCCTATTTGGGCGTCACGTTGTTTGTCCGCAATCGCTCCGGTGCAACTTTGACCTTGCCGGGCCGGCGTTTTTTGCGGCATGCCAAATCCTTGCTATTAACACTGGAACAAGCCCGGCACGACATTGGCCTGCCCAGCCGGTTTCGCGGCAGCATCAGCATTGGGGCGCGGATTGCCTTGTGCGAAACCTTGTTGCCGGAATGGATAGGCGCGATAAGACAGGCTATGCCGGATATTTCCATCCGTAGCGATATCGGTTTTGAAGAAGACTTGATGCGCAGTTTGGTGGAAGGCGCATTGGACATCGGCTTGATGTACACCCCCCAGCACAGCCCTGGCCTGCAAATCGAACATTTATTCGATGAAACATTGGTGCTGTTGACCACCGATCCCAAACAGCCCTGGCCAAACGACGATTACATTTATGTCGATTGGGCACCCGGGTTTTACGCCCAGCACAGCAATAGTTACCCCAATCTGGAACGGCCGGCCCAGGTGGTCAATATCGGCTGGATGGCGGTACAGCTGATTCTGGCACAAGGCCGTGGATCGAGCTTCCTGCCGGTGCGCCTGGCCGAACCACTGCTGCAAGCCGGCAAACTGTTTCCGGTCGCCGACAGCCCGCAATTCAAATTACCGGCGTATATGGTGTCGCAGCGCGATAACGATGCGCCGGTTTTGCAGCAGGTGCTGGCTCAGATCCGCGCCTTAGCGACCCTGGAGCGGCAAAAGGCTTATACGCTGCCCGATCAATCCAAGGTTGCCGACGCCACATGAAACGCATCGGCATGGATATCCTGCAAAGCCGCGCCATGCAAAAACGCCTGGCGCTTGGTTTGACGCACCATGTCGGGATGGCCGCATAAATACAGGCGCCAGCCTTTCAGACTGGGCAGCAGGGTCATTGCCACATCGTTGGCTCGACCCTTGGCCACGCCGTCAGGCGCGTCGCCGCGTGATATACACGGCGTGTAGTGAAAATTAGGGTACTGGCTAGCGAGATCCTGCATTTCCTCCAGCCAATACAAACCGTCCATCTCGCGGCTGCCATGAAACAGATGGATCGCACCCTTATGACCGTGATGCAGAGCTTCGCTGACAATCCCGGCCAAGGGCGCCAAGGCGCTACCGGTACCGATCAGTAACAGATTATTCTCTTGGCTCGTGGGCAGGTAGTAACACAGCCCTTGCGGATCAGAAACCTCTAACTTGTCGCCGACATTCAGTTCCTGGTGCGCCCATTCGCTGAAGCGGCCGCCGGCCAAACGGCGGATATGAAAGCTGAGTTTGTTGGCGTGCAAACGATTGTTGGCAATCGAATAGCTGCGGCTCAAACCGTCTGCGCGTTTCAGGTTCACGAACTGGCCGGCGTAATAATCCATGGTGTCCTTACACTGCAAGGTAAGTTGCAGCGTTTCCGCATTCAGCAAAGTTTTTTCAATCACCGTCGCTTCGGTAAAAAACTCGGCCGGCGGGCTAATGCTGATCGCCATATCCTGCTGCGGATAACACAGACAGGCCAGAAAATGGTTCTGATGGCGCAACACTTCTTTTAAACCGTCTTGCGCCGCCAGCGGTGGCGGGCCCTGCAAGCTGCGCACCATACAGCTCTGACAGGCGCCCTGCCGACAACCATAGGGGATGTCGATGTTTTCGCGCAGACACGCGTCCAGCACGGTTTCGCCTGACTCGCAAATAATGTCGCGGTCGTTCACGCTGAGTTTATACAAGCTCATCCCCTACTCCAGCGCCTAGCGGTCCAACACGTCGTTACGCGTGCTTTCGGCAATAGCCGCGACTTGATTGATCAGCTCTTGCGGCACGTTCAGCTCTTGTAAGGTAGCCGCCAGATCCTCGACCACCGCGTCAAAATGCGAATCGTCCAAACCCAGTTTTTTTACCAGATGCGCATGGGCCTGACGCATATCGGCGCCGGAATAGTTATTAGGACCGCCGAAGGCCATGGTTAAAAATGACTTTTGTTTGGCTGCTTGCTTGTCCATATCGGTGTTATCGAAAAAGCGGTTGATGCGGTGATCGCTCAAGACTTTGCGATAAAAAATATCGACGGCTGCATTAACGGCCGCTTCGCCGCCTAGTTGTTCGTAAAGAGTTGCCGTGGTTTCGCTCATGATGGTCTGCCTTTCGTTGCAAATAAAAAAATGCGGCTGTTTAAAGCCGAGCGCAGAGTAAGCGAAAAAAAACACTTTTGCAATATTTTTATTATAAAAGTTATTTATATGGCAAAAATAGGCTTGTAGTGCTTTGCCTGCCAGTTGATCCGGCGTAGAATGCCGCATCCCTTATTTCCGACCGCCCCACATTCACATGGTCAAACTCACCGGCTCACGCCAGGAACAAATCTTAAAATTACTGCTGTCCAGCGCGGCCGGTATGAGTATCGACGAGCTGGCCGCGCAATTGGAAATCTCCAGAAACGCGGTCAAACAACATCTCACCGGTTTGGAAAAAGACCAATTGGTTGCAGAAGCGGCCTTGAACAGCACCGGCGGCCGGCCTTCGCGCAATTACACGCTGACCGAACAAGGCCGTAACCGCCTGCCCAAGCAATATCCCTGGTTCTGCAACTTGTTGCTGGGCGAGTTGAAAGCTGAACTCGGTGAAACGGCTTTGCGGCAAATGCTGTGGCGTATGGGCGTTAATCTGGCACAGTCGCTGGCCCCGCAATTCAGCGGCAAAGATCCGGCACAAAAGCAAAGCGCGCTGGTGGAATTAATGCAATCGCTGGGTTATCACGCCGAAATGGACACCGAACAAGCGCAGCCGACCATTAAAGCCGTTAATTGCGTTTATCACGATCTGGCCCAGCAACATCCGGAACTGTGCGAATTCGACCGTGCGCTGATGTCCACCCTGTTGGACAAACCCATCGAGCAAACCGCCTGCATGGCCTTGCAGGATTGCGCCTGCAAATTCAAAATCTGCAATGCGGGTGCGTGAGCCAACTTGCCAACTAATCCAAACAGTTGCAACAATCTTCGGCTTTTAGCTCAAGCTGCTTAGCACAATACGAGGGTTTTTCTAAGCGGCGGCTCTCAGTGGTACAATGTCGGCTTCCAGAATGACTTTTTTGAATTGCGACCATGAGCCAACCTTTCCGTACGACAATCAGCCTGTTTAGCGGGCTGCTGTTATTGTTAACCGCCTTCTCGCTGCAAGCCGCCAGCCCGATTTTCACCCCCGCCGCCCCTAGCGTCGCGGCCTCCAGCTACTTCTTGATGGACTTCGACAGCGGCCGGGTATTGGCCGAAAAAGACGCCGATAAACGCGTCTCCCCTGCCAGTTTGACCAAGATCATGACGGCCTACGTGGTGTTCCGGGAACTGAAAGCCGGCCACTTGACGCTGGACGAAAAAGTCACCATTAGCCAGAACGCCTGGGAAACCGGCGGTTCGAAGATGTTCGTGGAAGTGAACAAACAAGTCGGGGTGGAAGACTTGCTGCAAGGCATGATCATTCAATCCGGCAACGACGCCAGCGTGGCCTTAGCCGAACACGTCGCCGGTAGCGAACAAACTTTTGCGACGATGATGAACGAACAAGCCAGTCGCCTGGGCATGGCCAACAGCAACTTCGAAAACGCCACCGGTCTGCCCAGCCCCAACCATTACAGCTCGGCGCATGACCTAGCCACGTTGGCCCGCGCGGTGATTAAAGAGTTCCCGGAATACTACCGCTGGGACAAGCAAAAGGAATTTACCTACAACGGCATCACGCAGCAAAACCGCAACCTGCTATTGTGGCGTGACCCCTCGGTTGACGGTTTGAAAACCGGGTTTACCGACGATGCTGGCTATTGCATGGTCGCCTCCGCCAAGCGTGAAGACATGCGGCTGATTTCGGTGGTCATGGGCACCGCCAGCGCCGGGGCTCGTTCCAACGAGAGCCAGTCCTTGTTAAATTACGGTTTCCGCTTTTTCGAAACCCATCGTTTGTACGAAGGCAACAAGCCCTTAGGCGAAGCGCGGGTCAGAAAAGGTGTGACGTCCAAAGTCCCGGTCGGTTTACCGGAAGACCTGTATGTCACCGCCCCGCGCAAACACTTCAACGAATTAAAAGCCGAAACCCAGATTGATAAGGGCGTGTTCGCACCATTAAACAAGGGTGATACGGTCGGCAACCTGAACATTTCGCTGGCCGGCGAATCCATACTCAGCAAACCGCTGGTGGCCTTAGATGCTGTCGCCGAAGGCGGCATTTTCCGACGCCTATACGATGCCGCTATCGGCCTGTTGGAGAAAGAATGACCGAGCAAGTCTATCTGAACGGCGCTTATCTGCCACTAGCCGACGCGAAGGTGTCGGTGCTGGATCGCGGTTTTTTATTTGGCGACGGCGTCTACGAAGTGATTCCGGCTTATAGGGGCCGGCTGTTCAGACTGGAAGACCATATTACCCGGCTCAACAACAGCCTGAACGGCATCCGTTTACCGTTGCCACATAGCGTCAATGACTGGGAAGGTATTTTCCGGCCGCTGCTGGCGGATGACCGGGATCAATATATTTACCTGCAAGTCACCCGCGGCTATGCGCCGAAACGCGATCACGGCTTTCCCGAGCAAATCGTACCGACGATATTTGCGATGAGTGCGGACATCAAGCCTTTCGCCGGCCGGGTCGACGGCATCAAGGCGATCACGCTGGACGACACCCGTTGGCAGCTCTGCAACATTAAAGCCATTACCTTGCTGGGCAACATTCTGCTCAGACAGGAAGCGCTGGATCAAGGCTGCGCGGAAGCGATACTGGTACGCAACGGTTACATCGTCGAAGGCGCAGCCAGCAATCTGTTTGCGGTATTGGATGGCGAATTGATTACGCCGCCCAAAAGCCATGAAATCCTGCCCGGCATTACCCGCGACGTGATTCTGGAACTAGCGGCGGAGAATAACATCCCTTATCAGGAAGACATTATCGCGCTGGAAGCGCTGCACAACGCCAGCGAAATATGGGTCGCCAGTTCCACCCGCGAGATCGTGCCGGTGATCGAACTGGACGGCCAGCAAGTCGGTGACGGCAAGCCCGGCCCGGTCTGGAAACGCATGGACGACTTACTGCAAGCATACAAAACATCACTGTCATGAGCGAAACCGAAAGTTTACTGGAATTTCCCTGCCAGTTCCCTATCAAGGTGATGGGCAAACATCGTGACGATTTCGACGCCATCGTCGTGGAAATCGTCCGCCGCCATGTCCCGGACATCCTGGAAGGTGCAGTCACCACCCGGCCCAGCAAAGGCGGCAATTATCTGTCGGTGACGGTAATGATCGAAGCCCATAGCCGCGAGCAACTGGACGCGATCTACCTGGGCTTGACGGCCTGCCCCGATGTGCTGATGGCCCTATAAAACGGACTGATGCCAAGTAAGGCGGCGACCGTCCTGCGTAATTTGGGGCGACAAGACTATCTCGGCGTCTGGCAGGCCATGCAGCAGTTCACCGCCGAACGCGATAGCGACACGGCCGATCAAATCTGGATCGTAGAACATCCGCCGGTTTACACCCTGGGTTTAAACGGCAAGCGCGAACATCTACTAAAAGCCAACGCTATCGAAATCGTCGAAAGTGATCGTGGCGGCCAAGTGACCTATCACGGCCCTGGCCAATTGGTGATTTACATTCTGTGCGACTTACGCCGACTCAGCAAGGGGCCAAGGCAGATGGTCACCATTCTGGAAAACTCGGTGATCGATACGCTGCGGCAATACGGCATCGCCGCCCAAGCCCAACCCAAGGCACCGGGCGTCTACGTCAATCAGCAAAAAATTGCTTCGCTGGGACTGCGTATCAAGCACGGTTGCTGTTACCATGGCCTGAGCATCAATAACGATATGGATTTGGCGCCGTTTGCAGACATCAATCCCTGCGGCTACGCTGGCTTGCAAGTGACGCAACTGGCTGATTTGGGCGTTAAGATAAGCACTCAGGAACTAGCAGTGCCGGTTGTGCATCAGCTACTGCAAGCGATAGAAATGTAAGACAAGCAAACTCAACAAGCCTCGCTGAACAATGCCAAGCTTGCGGAGATTCAAACACAAACTTAAGTGCCCGGTGGCAATATGACCCTCAACGCCCCTTCCCGCTCGACGCCAGAAACGCACCAACGCAACGCCGACAAGCTGTCGCGGATTCCGGTGAAAGTGGAAAAGCCCGAACAAATCTTACGAAAACCGGACTGGATCCGCATCAAACTGCCGACCGGCGACCAAGTCAACCGCATCAAGCAATCCCTGCGCGAGAACCGATTGCACACGGTCTGCGAAGAAGCCGCCTGCCCCAACTTGAGCGAATGTTTCAGCCACGGCACCGCCACTTTCATGATCATGGGCGATTTATGCACGCGCCGCTGCCCGTTCTGCGATGTCGCGCACGGCAAACCGCAGCCTTTGGATGCGGAAGAGCCGGCCAATCTGGCCGCGACCATCGCCGCGATGGCCTTGAAATACGTGGTGATCACCTCGGTAAACCGCGACGATTTGCGCGACGGTGGGGCCAGCCATTTCGCGGCCTGCATCGCGGCGGTGCGCAACGAGTCACCGAACACTACTATCGAGGTGTTGGTGCCTGATTTTCGCGGCCGGATGGACACGGCGCTGGATATCCTGCAGCAGCAACCCTGCGATGTGTTCAACCACAATCTGGAAACCGTGCCGCGCCTGTATCTGCAAGCCCGTCCCGGCGCCGATTACCACGTCTCGCTAAAACTGCTGCAACAACACGGCCAGCGTCTGCCTGACGTACCGACCAAATCCGGCTTGATGCTGGGCATAGGCGAAACCGAAGCGGAAGTGTTCCAGGTGATGAAAGATTTACTGGCCCACGGGGTCAGCATGCTGACCTTGGGCCAGTATTTACAACCGAGCAAGGATCATTTGGCGGTGCAGGAATATATTCATCCCGACCAATTCCAGCGCTATGCAGAAATTGCCCGCGAACTGGGCTTTCAACAAGTCGCCAGCGCGCCCTTGGTAAGATCTTCTTACCATGCGGATTTACAGGCGGCGGGGGTTGGCAAATAGCTCGACTACCGCCAACGAAACACTTTAGAGACGCAAAATCTTGCGTCTCTACGAATAACCGGTAAAACTACTAATTTTAAAGACAAATACCTCACCGAAAGCCTATGACTTCATGCAGAACCTTTACTTTGGCAACTACTGTCGTTCTGGGAACAGCGCTAATCAGCGGCTGCTCGTTTTCCACCAGCTCCGAGAGCTCGTCCGACAGCGTAGGTAGCTTGTCCGACAGTTCCGGCGGCATCTTCAAAAGTGCCTCCAGCCCTTTTACCTCCAGTTCCGACTCCTCGCGCAACAAACACGAAAAATACGAGACAGATGTAGCCGACTATACCGCTACCTTCGTGGTATCCAGCAGCGGCACTCTGGACAGTTTTCGCGGACATCTCAGCGAACTGGCCGAAAGTCATGAGATCACCAACTGGGAAACCGACCGGAATACTTACGTAGGTATCGGCCGCGGACTTGCCAAAGCCAAGCTCGGCAAACCGCAAATTTCGGCGTTTACCGAAAGTTTGAGCGATAACGAACCGTGGAAGAAACAAGCTATTGAAGAAGGATTGAAAAAATAATCCCGCAGTCCGTCGCCCACTTGGTCATGCCAGTTGCTGGCTTGAAATTCGCAAAGTGGGCGCTGGCACTGGGCTGTTTACTTTGGGTAACGGTTGCGGAAGCGGAAGATAGTCATCACTTCGAATTCCTGTACATAGACGCCAACGAAGGCAGCGCCAGCGGCGGCCATACCGCGATTAAATTCGACCAACAAGTCTTTCATTTTCAGCTCGTCGAACCTGGCCTGCTGCGTTTGTATCGCAACGATGCAGCCGCCTTTGAGTTTGCCTACGGCTTTCAGGAGAACCGTAACATATACGGTCACCGCATCGAAGTTTCAGAGGATTTTTTTCAAGCACTACGGGATACCTTTAGTCGCCGCCTGCTCATTCAAAACCAGCAATTATCACTATTACAAGCTCTGCACGACGATCAAGCGCTGGTTTCAGGCTTGCAAAATCTTGGCTCTGCGCCGCCTCTACCGATAAAAGGATTGGGATATTTTTTGACGCAATACCGAGCGACTGAAGCGCTCCCTATCGAAGCAGGCAACAGCAGCCACGCACTACAACAATTGCACGAGGCAATCGTTAACGAGTATGGCGAAGATTTTTTGGTGGCCAAACGCCAACAAGCTTGGCAAACCTTACAAGCCCTGAAACCGGACGTGGCGGTTGACCCCACAATTATTGAGCCAACCGATACACACTTTATCGCCACGAACAGTTCGTTTGCCGAACGCTACCGCAATCAGTTGCTGAATCTGGCTGCACTGGATGTACTGCAAGCCAGGCTATCGCCGCGTAGCGAAAGTTTGTTACAAATCCCCGAGGCGGCATGCAAACTCAACACAACGCAACGTGCCAAGCTGCAAGATTTTCGACAACGTTTGTTTGCCGATTTAATTAGACTGATGCAGAGCCAACGCAGCGACTGGGGCTATCCGATGCTGGTGGGTATGGCCCGTTTACATGCGCTGGACCATGCCATCGCATCAGGCTATCTAAGCGTGCTGGACCGCAGCCGCGCGGAAAATGACGACCCACAAGCCACTGTTATCGACGAAGACAACTTGCCGGCAGCGCTGCAATACAGTCAAGAGCTGTTTGCAGCGACGTCCAAACAACTGGACAGCCCCATAGCGTTGGATGAACTTGCTTACTCGGAACTTGAGCTAAGCGCGACAGCGCTAATGCAATTGCATAAGCCGCGCCATGACCAGCAGTCTTTGAAGCTGTTGCCATTGACAACCACGCCGTCGCGACCGACAGCGGCGGAATTGGTTGGTTTACCGCTGCCAACAAGCGAACTGGCAGATGTCCAAAACATCGTCACGCAGCAAATCGAAACATATCAAAACCAATTGCAGTCCTTGTATGGCTATAACCTGCTTAGCCGTAATTGCGTCACGGAAATATTTCGGCTCATCAACCAGACGATTTCTGACATGTCGACGACAGCCGAGGAAAGTAGAAGCCAGGCGTCGCAGCGACTGCTGGGCGGTTACGTTGACGAAGACGGCTTGAACATGATTCCGTTTGTCGCCTATGACCAGATAGGGAGCGCATATCGACTCAGCACCAGCTTCCAGCGCCAGCCCTACAGAGAACGGCAACGTCAACTGCGTTACCGGCAGATGCCGCAATGGCAGGTGGATTTACAGGAATCCAATACCCTAAGTTCGAGGATTTATAAATGGAACGGGGACGACGCGGCGTTTTTATTCTTCACTCAAGATCAGCTATGGCCTCGGCCATTGCAGGGCGGCTTGAATCTGGCGATAGCCGGCAGCCAGGGCCTATACGGCTTGTTCAGCTGGCCCTGGGATGACGGGGACAATTTACGCAAAGGCTTGAAAGGCATTATCGTCAGCCTGCCGGAACTGCTGTTCTTTAACATCCGCAAAGGCTCGTTTCCCGGATTGCTGCCGGAGGCAAGCATATATCGACCTGAGGCTTTTTAACGGGACTACCTGGCGGGTATCGACATAGCCAATCTAACTCTCAGCGGGATGGGGCGAATAATTGGTTGGCGTTTTACCGGACTGCTCTCAGACCTTAGGCAGTTCGGCGTAAAATTTTCGGGCATCAGGCGCGAACGTCAATAAATCTGCCTTTACCACCTTCGGTACTTTGATCGGCTTCTTTAACAACCGTTTGGGCTTGCTGGAACACTTGCGTGGGGCTGTTTGACTGGGCCTTTTTGACTGTTGGAACATTTGCCCCGGCAGCACTATGAATTTGGGACGCACCTGAATTAATTGACATGTATGACATTGGCTACTCTCTTTCACGGATTTAATTGCTACAACTCTAATCGAGAGCGTCCAATTTTATTCTAAGCCCCCTGTACGAGTTGCATGCTGCCTCGCAGTTTCCGAGATAAGTTTTATAACAGGTTCGCAGCCTATGCCTGGGCAATTGATCTGATTCGTCCGGCGTCCCGCATTGATCCGTTGTCGTGATGGTTTTGGCAAAGATTTGGCTGGGAAAACATCAGCCGGCATTTCGCTTATCGCCCCACCCTATTGATTACTGTCATTGAGTTCGGACTAAATGTATTGAAGCCTGACCTAGACTGCCCTATGACAGGCTCTTTGCAAGCTGAATCAATATTGCGGGTTAAGCGTTGTAGCATCGATCAACGCTTTATGACCGGCCCCGCTGGAGCCGCGTTCTGCGGCGCAAAAGGCGGTGGAGTCGGTGTCGTGGTTGCGGCTGGGGTGGCAAAATCGAAGGTAGCGATACAGTTGACACCGCCGATTAGTTCATCGCTGGGGTTGGGTAAGGTCATGCGCACCGTAAAGCTACCGCTGGCCGGATCGATCAATTGGTCAACTTTGGTGACCGTGGCTTTCACGACTTTTTTGACCGGCAGTTCAGGGCGTACGTCCACTTCCATACCCGGTTGAATCAGGCCAAAGTATTCAGTCGGCGCGATCAGCTCAACCCGCAAAGGATTCACTTGCGCCAGTTTCATAATCGCGCGATCACTGACCGACTCGCCGGGCATGGCATAGCGGTCGATGACGATGCCGTCTATCGGACTTTTGATGGTTTTAACCTCTAGTTGTGCCTTGGCCATTTCCAATGCCAGCATTGCGGACTTTTTGCGTTCCTCTGCCTTTTTTAACTCGATTCCAGCTAACACCACTTCGGTTTCGACTTTGTCTTTCTCGATTTGAGAAATAACACTGGTCGTGGCTAAGCTGCGATAGCGAGTGCGGTTGCGCGTGGCGTACTCCAATTTCACTTTCTGATTGCGCACCTCGCTATTGGTCTCGGCATCGGCCTTGGCCTGGTTGAACTTGGCCCATTCCACCGAGGCTTCCAATTGAGCAAGCGGCTGGCCTTTGGCAACGTGATCGCCCTTATCGACCAACAGCGCTTCGACGGTACCGGCAACCGGGCTGCTTAGCTCGACGTACATTTCCGGCTTGACCATGCAATCCAGATTGGCGGCAAGCAAGGTGCCGCTGAACAGGCCAGGGCCGAGTAGTGCGCGAAAAAAATGGTGGAGTATGGACATGTAAAAGTTACTAATGGATTAATTTGACTTGATTTGAAACGGTCTGATTTTTAACAAAATAGTAAATTCAAGGCCACAGCGTTTATTCAAACTTGCCGGAAAACGCCAAAATACGCGACAAATGCTTGTCCTGTTTGCTTAATTGCCTTCTGATGTTGCGCTGTTGCCGCTCTTTGTAAGTTTGCGGCAAGCGTAATATCAGTTTTCCCAACAGCGCCGGCAAAGCTTGCTGATCTTTAGCCAGACCGGCCAGAGCCTTGCGGATAGCAGACGAATAAAACTCACTCAGCGGCGCATCCTCCAGCGACAGTATCGCTTCGCAGCTACCCGGATCGCCTTGCCGGGCGCAACGGCCGTATAGTTGCCGATCTATGCGCCGAGACTCGTTACAGTTCAACGCGATCACATGCAAACCGCCCAGGTCCGCCACGCCTAAGCCCAATGCAATATCGGTGCCGCGGCCGGCCATATTGGTCGCCACGGTAAGGGCATTTAGCTGGCCGGCATGGGCAATAATTTCCGCTTCGTGTTGATCTTGCTCGGCATTTAATACCCGGTGAGGAAAGCCGGCCTGCTCCAACCATACGCTGACCTCCAGCGATTCGGCGACCGAACCGGTACCGATCAATACCGGCTGGCCTAATGAGTGCAACTCGCTGACCCGTTGTAGAAACACGCGTTGCTTGGCTGCCTGCGTGGCATAAATCCGCTCACTGAGCAAAATCCGTTTCGACACTCTATGAGTCGGCACTTTTACGCTATGTAAACCGTAAACGCGCTGCATTTCCGCCGCCACTTCCCGCACCGTGCCCGAGGTACCGGCCAGTTTGAGATAGCGACTGAAAAAGCGCTGATAACTGATCCTTGCCAGAGGTTCGCGCTGTTCGGAAATCAAGCAACCTTCCTTGGCTTCTATCATCTGCTGCAAGCCTTGTTCCCACGACCGATCTTCCATCACCCGGCCGGTAAACTCGTCGATGATTTGGACCTTGTTATCTTTGAGGATGTATTGCTTGTTGCGTTTGAAGCAATACTCGGCGATTAGCGCCTGCTTGACCATGGCTTCGCGCCAGCGCTTGTTTTTCCAACTCGGCCCCAAGCCGATAATCATATCCGCAATGGTATTTTCGCCTTGCGGTGTCAGTTCTATGTCGCGGGTCTTGGGGTCCATGACAAAGTCGTCGTTGATGAACAACGATGAGGCCAGATACAAGGCGTCACCATAGGTTTCCGGAGACTCCTCATTCGGCCGGGTCTGGGTGATGATCAGCGGCGTTTTGGCTTCGTCGATTAATACACTATCCGCTTCGTCGATGATGGCAAAGCATAAGCCGCGCATGATCAACGCATTGCTTTGCGGCTGTTTGATTTGCCGTTGAATCTGCTTGAATTGAAATTTCAACAAGCCCACATCTTCACCCATTTCAATGCGGTCTCGCAGATAATCAAAGGCAATCTGTTTATTCGTCGTGTGTACGATGGGTTGTTGATACAGTTTTCGGCGCAGCTCAAGATCCATGCCGTCAACCACCGCGCCGGATTTCAAGCCCAGGCGCAGATAAAGCGGTTTCAGAATCTCCGCATCGCGCGCCGCCAAGTAATCGTTGGCCGTAATCACATGCACCGGGATGCCCGCCAAGGCGGCGGTGCAGGCCGGCAACGTCGCCGTCAGCGTCTTGCCTTCGCCGGTTTCCATCTCCGCCAGCATGCCGTTGATCATTAACCAGCCGCCAAACAATTGCACATCAAAATGCCGTTTATTAAGAGTCCGACCGGCGGTTTCGCGAATCAGCGCGAAGGCGCTGATCATCAGCTCTTCGGTCAGACCATGCCTGTATAGATTTTCCCGCAGCTCCAGAATAGCGATGGTCAACTGTTGCTCGTTGTAGTTGCTTAAGGGTGGGGCAACTTTTTCGACGCGACTGACAATGTAAGCTTGGCTGTAACGCTGGCGAATCAAGCGCTTATGGGTTTTGTCAAAAAAAGCCGCCGCACCCTGCTCGAAATCGGTTAGCCGACTTTCCGGCTTTTGCGGGTAACTGCCGAAGCGCACCCCGGGACGCAGCAAAAGCTCAGACATTGAACTGCCGCAAAAATACCTGGCGAACTCGGCGGTAGACCTGGGTCATAACCGATTCGCCGCCATGGTTGATCCGCACATAGGCGCGCATGCCTATCGGTAGATTGCTCGGCGGCGAGAAGTCCAGATCGACCAAAAAGATTTTTTGCAGGGTTTGCATGTCTTGTTCGTTTTCCGTATTCACGCGGATCTTGCCGCCGCCGGTGGTCGCCAGGGCCAGACTGGGCAGCGTATTGGTCGCTTCCGGCGCCAGCCTGATAATGTGGGCCGGGTAGTCCCGATAGGGATCGCTAACTAAACGCACGCTAATGTCCGAGCTGCCTTGCCGTAGCAGGCCAATATTGTCTTGCGTTACCACCATGCGGATCGTCGGCGGCTGTTGGTCCATTATGTAGCCGATCAATTCGCCTTGGCGCAAATAGCTACCGGTCAGGTCGTCGGCATCCGGCAATAAAACGTAGCCGGATTTGGCAGCGCTAATCGTCATCGCAGCAGCTTTTTTGTGCAACTGATCCAGCTCGGATTCGGCAACGTGCAGCGATTCTTTCAAAATTTCCGCCTTCACCAAATCCGACTCTTTTTCCGCCCGATATTGGCTTTGTAATTCGGCAACTTTGGCGCGGGCGATCTTGGCTTTGGTTTCTAAGGCATCGTCATGCATAGTCAGCAAGACATCGCCCTGATTCACAAACTGATTGGATTTAACCAACAGTTCGCCGATAAAACCCTCTTGCTCGACCTTGATCAACGCTTCATCGGGCAGCCAGACCACGCCTTCGGCCAGGGTGTAATGCGGAATCGGCAAAGCACCGAAAACCAGAACAAGAAACAAGGCCAACCCTGCCGTAGTCAGCAGCGCCTTATCTCGTTTCCGACCCAGGCTGGGGCTGGTGAACACAAAACGAATGGCCTTGTACAGCGGTAACACTATCTGCAACGACACCATCAACAAGGCGACGACGACACCCAAGGAGAAAAATTTTTCGGTCAGATAGACACAGACGAACCACAACATCATCAGGCGGTAAGTCAGCGACGCCAAACTATAGATGACAAACCAAGCCGTTTCGCCCGGCGCGGAGGCCGGGGACACCGCTTGTTTCAAGTCAAACAAATAACGCTGGGCCAAAAAGCCCCAGATTTGGCTTGAACGCTGGTACAAATTAGGAATACTGAGCGCATCGGCCAGAATGTAATAGCCGTCGTACTTCAATAGCGGGTTGCCGTTAAAAAACAGCGACGACACGCCACCGGTCAGCAGGATGTCGAAACCAATATCCTGGACAAAGCCCGTCTCGGTGCTCAAAAACAAGAATAAACCGAGCGCGGCCAGAAAGCCTTCCACCAAAATGCCGGCGGCGCTGATCAACATCCGGTCGTATTTGTTACGCAGATGGTTGGCGGCTGAGACATTGACGTAAGGGACCGGCATAAACAATAAAAAATTGACGCCCATTTCATGCACTTCGCCGCCTTTCACCTTCATCGCAAAGCCATGTCCCAATTCATGCAAGACTTTGATGAGGGGGTACAGCAAGAACATGATCAAAAAATTGTAGGGGGCCAAGGCGTTCAATTCGAAATGATGGCTGATTTCCTGCCAATTCGCTCCGGCTTGCAGCAAAGCGATCGCGACGACCAGCAGCCAGACCACGCCGAATTTAACGCTGTACAAACCAGCCACTTTGGACACATGTTTGCCGAGAAACTCGTCCGGATCCCACAGCGGTAATTTCAACGACAGTGGATTTAACAAACGCTGATTGCTTTTCGCGCTGTTCAGTCGGGCTTGACGCTCGAACAATTCTTCGGTGTTGACCAAGGCGTCGGTTTGGATCAAATCGGCCTGATGCAATTGCCCCAGCAACTGAATGAGGTCTTGTTGGCTGGGTGCGTAATCACCCAATTGGCGATTCAGAGTGTCGGCAATCCCTTGCACCGTTAACTTGCCGTCCAGTAACCCGATAAACTGATAGGCCAGGCTGTTAAAGCGCTGGTGGCGGGCAGTATTGGGGTCTTCGAGGATGTACCAAATCAGGCCGCGATACTCGTGGCGATGGATCTCGATATGGCTGTGTAGCCTGGGCTTGAGTTTAGCGACTCGGTACCAATGCGGACTGAAAAGTTCGTTAGCCATGACGCAGCCTCAGCCCTCGTTTCACCACGACCAAATCCACAAACGCAACCAAGCCAGCATGTCGTGGCTCCAGATCCATAGCAAACTGGCCCGACCGGCCGCGATTTTGCCTATGCCCTCCATGCCTGGCCTTAGTAGCTCAGGCGCGTTTTCCAGACTGGCTTCGACGCGGAAGATATTTTTGCCACTATCGGTTTTGGCGACTGCGGTAATCTTTTGCACCTGTAGTGGGAAGGTCTGGCTGGGCATGCTGGCCAACACCAAGGCGCCTTTTTGGCCCTCCTGCACATAGGAAATCAAACTTTCATCCACTTTCAAAATGATACGGTAGCCCTCCAACGGGGCGATTTTGAACAGGATTTCGCCGCGTTCGACCGGTGAGCCGAGTTTCTGACTCAAATCGCCTTCAATCACCACACCATCGAACGGCGCGGCTAAATTGATCTTCTGCAACTGCTGACGCGTCAGCTCCATTTCCGCGTCGGCCTGATCGATTTGCGCGCTGATGACCCGGACTTTAACCAGATCGCCGCCGGACAGGGCTTCGCGGTACTCGCGGCGGAATTTTTGCAGCTGCCCATCCAGTTTGTTTAGCTCCAATTGCAGTTCCGCGTCGTCCAAACTAGCCATCAATTCGCCTTGTCGCACCGTATCGCCGGCCCGTACCGCCGCCGATTGCAAAAAACCGGCTATCGGCGCAGCCACCACCCGCTGAATTTTGCCTTCCAACACCGCGTCTGCCGTCAGGCGGAAATCACCGCGCAACAGGGCGGAGATCGACAAAAACAACACCAAACCCAGAACCGTCAACTTCACTTTAAATTGCTTCACGCCCAACAGTTCGGCTAGCCGTTGTTTAAGCTTGATGCCGATTTTTACCGACAACGCTTGTTCGTCGAGTTTTTTTAAGGCCAGATAGGGCGAGAGCAGTGCCAAGGCTTGTTGGCAAAGTAGAACGGCTTCCTTATCAAACGACTGTTCTTCGCCGCGCAGCAGGGTAACCGCGCCAATAAACTCACCGCCATGCAGCATAGGTATGGTCAGCAATGAACCATAGCCGTACTTGCGGACAATTTCCTGATGGGCACGCTGAATGGCGACCGATTTGACATCGGGAACCACCACAACACTATCCTGTTCAATGGCTTCGTCCATCGCGTCGGCGATTTTTTGCAACAGATTGGCTTGCTGGTCGAATTGCGCATTATTGGAAATCGCCACTACCGTGCTGTAGTTGTCTTTGAATTCGCCGATGGCAACCCGATCACAACTCAGCATGCGCGTCAGTTCGGTACCCAGGCTAATCAAAACCTCGCGATAACTGTGTTGCTCAAAACAAGCCGCCAGCAAACCCACTACGAAGCTGTAAAAATCATCGTTCTGCTGCAAACGGCCTTGCGCCAAACGCCACCACTCCACGCTCTGCTCCAGCATGGCAAAAACAGCCTCTCGCCGATCAGTAAGGGCATGCTCAAGTTTGAGCGCAATCACGCCCAGTAGTACAGAACCGTCAAATACCGGGAGACCGAAGAAGTCGTAATGGCGTTGATCGGCCTGTACTACGTTGGGAACGCAACTTGGTTGATTTTTCTCCAGCACAAGTTTGCAAATAGCGGACAACTCGGCAGCATCGGCGATGTTCTCCGGCCATTTCGCCAACAGCCGCAGTGCTTTGCCATCCGTATCGCTCACCATCAATACCGCAGCCTGAGTTTGCGTCACAATCCGGCAGACAATGTCCAGCCACTGTTGGGCAAATCTAATGCTCATGGCAGAAAACCTCGTCCTGGCTGGCAGAATTCAGAACAATATTCTGCGGACACAACATCAAAAATATTTCATCGAGATGGGAGGCTATTTCTTGACTGACCAGGTCTTTCAAATTGCTGGGGATAGCCGCAAATTGTTGATGGCTATCCTTTAGACCGCTGAGCACTTTATTAAATTGCTCCGGTTCGGCAAACACTTGCTGAGCCAAGTAAATCAGATAGGTTTCGTTGCGATAATGCGGATCGGTACGTTCGGGGTGCAGGTGGTGACCGATGATGTGCGAATACACCTCGGGTAAATGCCATAAGCGCATCAGCTCCGAGCCCAACTGGCAATAGTCAAAACCAAACACCAGCCGTTCCTGCTCGTCAATCGGCAAGCCCTCCTCCCGGCTTGCCATTAATGCGTTCAGCGCCTGTTCCGGAGCTTTGACAAACATCGCGGCGTGGCCGATTTCCAGTAACAGGCCTAGGGCAAAAAAGCGATGTCCAGCAGGCAGTCCGGCCAGCTTAGCCAGAGTGCGGCAGGCAATGCCGCATTCGATGGCGTGCAACCAGAACTCTTTCAAGTCCAGAACCGCGCCGGGAATATTGCAAAACGTGCGCATGCACAGACTGCTCAACAGCAAATCATGCAACTGGATGGTGCCTATCAGGCTGATTGCATCGTAAAGATCGTCGGCTTTGCGATTAAAACCAAAGAAGTTGCTGTTGGCCATGCGGATTATGCGAATTGTCAGCATCGAATCGGTTTGCAGCACGGCGACATAATCGCGGATTCTGGCATCCGGCTTTTCCAGTAACCGCCTGATTTTCAGATACACCTCGGGCATCGAAATTTTTTCGGCCAAATCGCAAAGGAATTGTTGTTCGGCTTTCATACGGGATCAGTTGAACATGAGCTTTTCCATCTCAGTCGCGGCTTTTAAGGCTTGTTCGACAGTGTCGTCCAACTGTTCGGGGTTGAGTTGCAAAATATCCCAAATGTCCCTGGATACGCTCTGCTCGATTGCGCTGATATGTCCGAATATAGATTTTTCGGCACAAGCCCGCACCAGATGCAGCAGAGCGGTTTCCCTGCGCTGCTCCGGGGCAAGGTCAGGGGTGGGCTGATAATGCACGATATCTTGAAAATGCGCCGGCAAACACCATTGCGCCATCAACTTGGCACCGATCTCCCCGTAATGCATGCCTAACAGCTTTTGTTCAGAGATGTGCAGCATTTCCTGGTTATTCCGGGAAAGTTCCATCGCGCGCTTCGCCAACTCAGAGTGCTTTGCGTAAAGCACCAGATGCCCTATCTCATATAACAAACCAATCACAAACAGGCGTTCGCTCTTGGGGATTTTTAGCTGGCTTGCCAACAACCGGGTCAGCACCGCCGAGAACAAGCTGAACCGCCAAAATGTCTTCAGCGGCATGATGTCATTGGGCAATTTTAACGAGGCAATCGCCGAGGTAGCCAGCACCAAGTCATGTAGCTGCCCTATGCCCAGCATGCTGACCGCCCGACTCAAGCTGTCGATTTTGCCTGGAAAACCAAAAAAAGCACTGTTGGCAACTCTTAACACGGCGACGGTTAAATTGGGATCGCTGGCCACAACTTCGACAAAGTGCTCGATATCCGAATGGGGATCGTCGATCAAATTTCTAACTTTCTGATATACCTCGGGCAAGGAAACCAAACCTTTGATTTCTTGCAAGGTGTGTTCGATCAAATCTGCTTGCGAATTGATCTTGACAGGATCAAGCAAGGGCGTCCCTCCAAATTAGACAGTGTTTAAATCAAGCGGAAGTATAGAACGGAAACCGGAGCTGTAGTAGGGAAACTACCGGTATTCCGTTCGGGCTGAGGTCGTCGA
>Ga0123388_1096188_pt1 | contig 26453 bp, 25 predicted proteins | sample T0HHNO3metaT_FD_89916 | JGI IMG/M metagenome (GOLD analysis project Ga0123388, IMG submission 89916) | Methane-oxidizing artificial microbial communities from Washington, USA to study methane cycling - T0-HHNO3 metaT (Metagenome... | ecosystem: Engineered > Modeled > Simulated communities...
ACTCTACTGTATCCAGTGAGTCAGCTCCCAAATCATCTACAAATGATGATGAGTTTTTAACATCAGCTTCATTTGCACCTAGTTGTTCAGCAACAATTTTTTTAACGCGTTGTTCGATGTCAGACATCTAATTACCCCTTTTATAAAAAATAGCTTGATTCAGCTAAGTCAGTATTCTACCAAAACTAAACAATAATACAAAAAACTTAATCACTACTTTAACCCATATTCAGCCTATTTTAAAGCTGAATAGCGCTATACCATTAACATTCCGCCATTGACGTGTATGGTTTCCCCTGTGATATAGGCAGCGCTCGGAGACGCCAGGAACGCAACGGTCGCAGCTATTTCCTTGACTGAACCCAGGCGGCCTACCGGGATACGTGACAGCATTTTTGTGGTGATATCTTCAGGCAGTTCCGCCGTCATGTCGGTTTCGATGAAGCCAGGTGCGACACAGTTCACGGTAATGCCCCGGCTGCCCACTTCTGCCGCCAATGACTTGGTAAAACCTGTCATGCCGGCTTTGGCAGCAGCGTAATTGGTTTGACCGGCATTGCCCATATGGCCCACTACTGATGAAATGCTGATGATGCGCCCGGTTCTGGCTTTCATCATTGGGCGCAATACTGCCTGGCTCATGCGGTAAACTGAAGTCAGGTTGGTGCTTAATACTGCATCCCAGTCATCATCCTTCATGCGCATCAGCAAGGTGTCACGTGTAATGCCGGCGTTATTTACCAGCACACTGACCTCACCGTATTTCTCGCTGATGGCTTTTAATGTAGCTTCAATCTGCGCCGCATCGTTGACATCTAAAGCCATGCCTTCACCTTTGATGCCGGCGGCAGCCAGGGTGCCCGAGATTGATGATGCGCCATTTTCTGAAGTGGCGGTACCGATCACGGTCGCGCCTTGTTTGCCCAGCTCGATGGCGATGGCAGCGCCAATGCCGCGGCTGGCGCCGGTAACTAAAGCGATTTGTCCAGTTAACATAGAGAACCCCTGAATATAGATAAATAATTAAATTGAGTTTTTCAACTCAAGCAAAGCGTCATTGCTGGTTAATGCTACGCACGGCAGTTCAGCTACGATGCGTTTAGTGAGCCCTGCCAGCACTTTTCCGGGGCCGCACTCGGCTGTTTGTGTAACGCCTTGTGCTGCAATGGCCTGTACAGTTTCAACCCAGCGTACTGGACTATATAGCTGGCGAACCAAGGCATCCCTGATTTTCTCGCCGTCGCTGTAGGAAGCTACATCCGCGTTATGCAGCACTGGAATCTGCGGTGTATTGACAGTTACGTTTTTGAGATACTCGGCAAGCTGCAATGCTGCCGGCTTCATCAGTGCGCAATGCGATGGAACGCTGACCGGCAAAGGCAGTGCGCGTTTTGCACCCTTGGCTTTTGCCAGGTCCATGCCGCGGTCTACAGCTGCTTTGTTGCCGGCAATCACCACTTGGCCTGGGGAGTTTAGGTTAACTGCTTCCAGCACTTCATTCTGTGCAGCCTCGGCACATACTGCGCGTACGGTCTCATCATCGAGGCCAAGTATGGCCGCCATGGCGCCAACCCCTGCCGGTACTGCGTTCTGCATGACTTCTGCGCGGTAACGGACCAGCGGCAGGGCATCCTTGAATGATATGGCGCCGGACGCCACCAATGCGGTATATTCGCCCAGGCTGTGGCCTGCAACAACAGTGGGCAGCCTGTCTGAAGCTGCCTGCCATGCGCGCCATGTAGCGATGCCTGCCGTCAGCATCATAGGCTGCGTGTTGGTAGTTTCATTGATGCTGTCATTGGCTTCTGTAGCCATAGCCCACAAATCAATACCTAAAACATCCGATGCTTCAGCAAATGTGTCGCGAATGATGTTGAGATCAGCAAAGCCGCTCATCATGCCTACTGACTGAGAGCCCTGACCGGGAAATAAGAATGCAATATTTTTCATAAATTACTTTATATAAATTGGATAACTATTTGAATAATTAATATTTAATTAGTGCAGAACCCCATGTGAAGCCGCCGCCAAACGCTTCCATCAGTATGGTGTCGCCACGTTTGATGCGGCCATCGCGCACGGCGGTATCGAGCGCCAGCGGTATTGATGCTGCCGAGGTGTTGCCGTGCTTATCTACGGTGACGACCACCTTGTCCAGGTCCATGTCCAGTTTTTTTGCGGTGGCTTGTAAAATCCGGATATTCGCCTGGTGGGGAACCAGCCAGTCTACATCGCTCTTCTGCATGCCGTTTGCCAGCAATGTTTCATCCACGATCTGGTCCAGCGTATTCACAGCCATTTTAAAAACGGCATTGCCTTCCATTTTAATGGTTTTATCACCATCCTGCTTTGAGACGCCGGCAGGTACAGTGAGTAATTTTTCATAACTGCCATTGGCATGCAGATGTGTAGTGATGATGCCTGCCTCGTCTGAAGCCTGCAGGATAACTGCACCTGCTCCATCGCCCCATAGAATGCAGTTGCTGCGATCGGTCCAGTCAGTAATGCGAGACATGGTTTCTGCTCCGATCACTAAAGCGGTTTTAGCTGCCCCGGTCTTAATCATGCTGTCAGCAACACTTAATGCGTATACAAAGCCGCTGCATACGGCCTGTACATCAAAAGCCGGGGAGTTATTCCTGATGCCGAGCTGGTTCTGTATCAGGCATGCAGTGCTGGGGAAAATCCGGTCTGGGGTCGTTGTTGCAACGACCAGTAAGTCGATATCCTGAATATCGATACCGGCAGCTTCAATCGCCATTTTAGCAGCTGCAATGCCCAGGTCGCTGGTGCATTCATTACTCGCGGCAATGTGACGCTCACGAATGCCCGTTCGTGCAAATATCCATTCATCGGTAGTGTCCACCATGCGTTCCAGTTCGGCATTGGTAAGGATTTTAGCTGGTAGGTAGCTGCCTGTGCCGGCAATTCTGGAGAATATCATTGTGTATCCTGTGAAGTTTGTACAACGGGCGTTGTACTGATGTGTTCAATTTCGAGCTGTTCGCTGATGCGGCGCAACACGCCGCTGCGTGCTTCTTCAATGGCAACATGAATCGCAGAAATGTATGCTAGCTGATCTGCCCCGCCATGGCTTTTGACGACAATGCCGCGCAGCCCCAGAAAACTGGCGCCATTGTAAAGGCGCGGATCCAGGCGCTTCTTGAAAGATTTCAGTACCGGCATTGCGCACAAGGCCATCATTTTTGTGAGCCAGTTGCGTTTAAACTCCTGCGTCAGGAACTTGCCCATCATGTGGGCAAGGCCTTCGGTTGTCTTTAGTGAAACATTGCCTACAAAACCGTCGCACACCACCAGATCGGTAGTGCCTTTGAAAATGTCATCGCCCTCAACATTGCCGTAAAAGTTGAGATGGCTGGTTTTCAATAGTTCGCCGGCCTGTTTTACAACTTCATTGCCTTTGATATCTTCTGAGCCGATATTAAGCAGGCCTACAGATGGTCGCTCTTTATGTTCGACGCAGCTCACCAGCATCGCACCCATGATTGCGAATTGGTAAAGATGCTCAGGCGTACAGTCTGCGTTGGCACCCAGGTCCATCATGTAAGTATTGCCCTTCTCGCTCGGCAATACCGAAGCAATCGCCGGGCGATCAATCCCAGGCAGGGTTTTTAATACGAATCGAGCGGTAGCCATGAGCGCACCAGTGTTGCCCGCACTGACGCAGGCGTTGGCTTCACCGTTTTTAACCAGATTAATGGCCACGCGCATGGAAGAATCTTTTTTGTTTTTAAGAGCGCTTTGCGGGGATTCATCCATGGTGACAACTTCACTTGCATGGTGAATGCGCAGGCGCGGACTGGTGGATGCTTTCCGATTTTTCAGTTCGGCTTCTATAGCGTCCTGCAAACCAACCAATACGATGTTGAGTTGATTGTCAGCTTCCAGTGCTTTGAGTGCAGCTGGCACGGTAACATGCGGACCATGATCCCCGCCCATTGCATCAATTGCGATTGTAATATCCATGTAGCTCTATACTCACTGAATGGTAAGGTTTAGTCAAATTACTATAGGGTATTTCTATAAACATCTGGACGCATAAGCACCTAGACGCATTGCTGCGTTGCATGTTTGTTGTGTATGAATCATGCGCTTTCCCTACCAATCTTGTTGCCTTAGCAATTTTAGATTGCAGGTGGCGATTGTTATGGGGTGGCGAATACTCAACGAACGCGTTTTATACTGAGGCGCATCCCGAGCCATGCATTTACTGAAATGCCCTGTAAGCCAAAAACTGGCAGTTTGACTGCAAAATAATAATACTTGCGCCGTTAAAACACTAACGCCGCTCCAAATATCTGGAGCGGCGCTAAATGATTTCTTAACTACCGAATGAATTCAATCTAAATAATTGCTTAAAGTATTGAATTTATTTGGAAAAGTAAAGTTATTCGCCTTTTGATGGCAATACTTTACGACCACGGTAATAGCCATTTGGGCTAACGTGGTGACGCAAGTGTGTTTCGCCTGTCGTTGGCTCAACTGCTAATGGTGGATTTGTCAAAAAGTCATGTGAACGGTGCATGCCACGTTTCGAAGGTGTCTTTTTGTTTTGCTGAACTGCCATAATAAAACTCCAATAAAATGATTAAAACATCATCTCAATTACTTACAAACCGATGCGGTTAAATGAATAGCGCATCACTAATTTAAGATTACAAAAATAACTAATCCGCAATAATAATATAAAACAAAGCTTTTGTCAGCCTAAATTAAAGCTTTTTATGATTTGATCAAACCCTTGAGCGCCGCAAACGGGTTGGGTTTCTCACCGCTCTGCATAGCGCCGTGAGCACAGTTTCCTGCGTGCAATGGGGCAATTGGTGTCGCCATGATGACTTCATCCTCTATCAGTGCGAGCAGATCCATGTTCTGGCTAGCCTCCTGCAGGTCATAATCGTCACTATCCTCAAGCCCTGCCGCGTCGGCATTGTCGATATTTGCATTGCTTACCAGGTAATTGAAATCGAGGTCGAGTTTGAACGGCATTTGCTCCAGGCAGCGCTGGCAATAAGTAATAAGAGTGCCGCTTAGTGCAAGGTGTAAAAAATGCTGTCCGGCGGCGTTGGTTTCGCCATCCAGGGTGAAGTTGATGCTGCTGCCCTGCAGGTCATCTTTGTGGCCGGTTGCGCTGCTGTCCGCGGGCGCCTGCGACGCCAGAAGTTCGGCAAGCCTCGGGCAGTCTGCAAGCGATAAGGTGCCTGCGAGATGTTCACCTCTTTTGGCAAAAGCAATGTTGTCAATTAGCAATGGTTGGCTACTCATTTTAAATCTTCACTGTGTATTAAATTGTGTATTAAATAATGTAAATATTGGCACATAAATTAGCGCTGGGGTTTTAGCAATCGGCTTGCGCATGCTACAATTACGCGGTTTTTGTATTAAATTTTTAAGGTTTACTACGTGTTCAAAAAAATTCTAGTTGCTAACCGCGGTGAAATCGCAGTGCGTATTGTACGCGCTTGCTCAGAAATGGGCATCAAATCCGTTGCAATTTATTCAGATGCAGATCGTCAGGCTTTGCATGTCAAAAAGGCTGATGAGGCTTACCATATCGGTACAGATCCCGTATCTGGCTATCTTAATGCGCACAATATCGTAAACCTCGCCGTGGCGACAGGCTGTGATGCTTTGCATCCGGGTTATGGTTTCTTGTCCGAGAATCCTGAGCTGGCTGAAATCTGCGAGCGCCGCGGTATTAAATTCATCGGGCCTTGTGCCGATGTGATTCGCCAGATGGGCGATAAAATCCAGGCACGCAATGCAATGACCAATGCAGGCATACCCTGCACGCCTGGCAGCAATGGCAATTTAGAGAATCTGGATGAGGCGATAGCGCTTGCCGCCCAGATTGGTTACCCGGTGATGCTTAAAGCGACCAACGGCGGCGGCGGCCGCGGTATTCGCCGCTGTGACAGCGAAAAAGAATTATTGAGCAATTATGACCGCGTCATCAGTGAAGCAAGCAAAGCTTTTGGCAAACCTGAGGTGTTCCTTGAGAAATGTGTCATATCCCCGCGCCATATTGAAGTGCAGGTGCTGGCTGACTCACAAGGCAACGCAATCCATTTGTTTGAGCGAGATTGCTCTATTCAGCGCCGCAATCAGAAGCTGATTGAAATCGCGCCATCACCGCAACTGAGCCAGGCGCAGCGTGATTATATCGGTGGGCTGGCTGTTAAAGCGGCTAAAGCAGTTGGTTACGAGAACGCAGGCACTGTAGAGTTCCTGCTGGATGCGGACAACACTTTCTATTTCATGGAAATGAATACCCGCCTGCAAGTTGAACATACAGTAACGGAAACGATTACCGGTATCGATATCGTGCAGGAGCAGATACGTGTTGCTTATGGTTTGCCATTGCAATACCAGCAGAGCGATGTACAGTTCCGCGGTTATGCGATGGAATTCCGCATCAATGCTGAAGACCCGAAAAACGGGTTTTTACCGAGTTTTGGCAAGATTACGCGTTACTATGCCCCGGGCGGCCCCGGTGTGCGTATGGATGCGGCCATTTACAGTGGCTATGTGATCCCGCCCTACTATGATTCCATGTGTGCAAAACTCACGGTATGGGCGCTGGATTGGGACAGCGTCATTGAACGCGGTCGCCGTGCGCTGGATGATATGCTGATTTATGGCGTGAAAACAACGATTCCATATTACCAGCAGATTTTGAAGCATCAGGACTTCAAAAATGCAGAGTTCAACACCAGCTTTGTGGAGTCGCATCCTGAACTGGCGAATTATGCTAACGAGCTTCCCCCGGAACTCATTGCGGCTGCAATTTCTGCAGCAATCGCAGCCCATGAAGGCATTTAGTTGCCTTGGTAGCGATAGCAGGCAACCCTTTAAAATTAACTCAAACCTTAAAGCGATAGATTAAAAAATGGCAAAAGTACATGTTACCGAATTAGTTTTACGTGATGGACATCAATCACTCATTGCAACGCGCCTGCGCACCGATGATATGCTTCCCATCTGTTCAAAGCTTGATTCTATTGGCTTTTGGTCACTCGAAGCCTGGGGCGGCGCAACATTTGATGCCTGTGTGCGTTTCCTGAAAGAAGACCCATGGGAGCGTCTGGCAAGGTTGCGTAAAGCGCTGCCGAACAGCCGCATTCAAATGCTGCTGCGTGGCCAGAACCTGTTAGGTTACCGTCACTACTCCGACGACGTCGTGCGCGCATTCGTGCAGAAATCGGCAGATAACGGCGTTGATGTTTTCCGCATTTTTGATGCGATGAATGACATGCGCAACCTGCAAACCTCGATTGAAGCCGTTAAAAAAGTAGGCAAGCATGCTGAAGGAACGCTCAGCTACACCACAAGCCCGGTACATGACGTTGCACATTTTGTTTCATTGGCGAAAGAACTTGAGGCATTTGGCTGCGATACGATCGCAATTAAAGATATGGCAGGATTGCTGACACCATCAGCCACCACTGACCTGGTGACAGCATTGCGTGCGGCAGTGAGTTTGCCGATCCATCTGCACAGCCATGCAACATCCGGTTTATCTGCCATGTGCCTGTTAAAAGGCATTGAAGCAGGCGCCGCTATTGTTGATACCTGCAACTCATCTTTCGGTGAAGGCGCCAGCCATTCATCCACTGAAAGCATGGTTGCGGCTCTACAGGGCACAGAATATGACACCGGCCTTGATTTACAGGCACTGCAGGAAGTCACCGCCTATTTCCGCGACGTGCGTAAAAAATACTGGCAATTTGAAAGCGAGTTTACCGGTGTAGATACACGCGTGCTGGTGAACCAGGTCCCAGGCGGTATGATTTCCAACCTATCCAACCAGCTGAAAGAGCAAGGTGCGCTTAATCGCATGGATGAAGTGCTGGCTGAGATCCCACGTGTACGTAAAGACCTGGGCTACCCTCCGCTGGTAACGCCAACTTCACAGATCGTTGGTACGCAGGCCGTGTTAAACGTAATGACAGGTGACCGTTACAAATCCATCACCAATGAAGTAAAAAATTACTTCCGCGGCCATTACGGAAAATCACCAGCTGCGATTGATGACAGCATTAAGCAAAAAGCTGTGGGCAATGAGGAAATCATCAGCTGCCGCCCAGCCGACCTGCTTGAACCGGAGATGGAAAAACTGGCCGCAGAAGCTGAACTGTTTGCAAAAACCCAGGAAGATGTTCTGACTTATGCAATGTTTCCGGATATCGGCAAAACTTACCTGCAAGAACGTAATGCAGGTTCAGCTACGCCAGAAGCGCTCCTGGAAAAATCAGCGGTACAATCCAGCGCTGCACGCTTTGCGCCAAATGAATTTAAAGTGACCTTGCATGGAGAGACGTTCCATATCAATTTAACCGGCAGTGGCCATGCCGGCCAGGAACAGCGTCCATACTACGTCACCATCGATGGCATTGCCGAAGAAGTGATTGTTGAAACTTTAAGTGAAATCGAAGTTTCCGGCAGTGGCGCTACCTCAGGCGGCAGCAAGAAAAAAGCTGCCGGCAACACGGCAAGCGGCCGTCCTCGCGCTTCGCATGCAGGCCATGTAACCACATCCATGCCGGGAACCATCGTTGCCGTTAAAGTGAACGTTGGCGACAAGGTCAAAGCGGGCGATGGCGTTCTGGTGATTGAAGCGATGAAAATGGAGAATGAAATCCAGGCGGCAACTACAGGTGTTGTGGTTGCGGTAAATGTAGGCAAAGGTGATACAGTAACGCCTGATGAAGCTTTGCTCGAAATTCAACCAGAATAAGCAATTTGTTTTTTAACGTAAAAGCCGACAGAATAGTACTGTCGGCTTTTTTATTAGCAGCAGAAAATCATGGATAAAAATCTCATACTTGCCTCATCCTCCCCTTACCGTCGTGAACTACTCACGCATTTACAGGTACCTTTTACATGCATATCGCCAGATGTGGATGAAACTCCCCTGCCGGGTGAGTTGCCGCAGCAAACGGCTCTGCGCCTGGCACAGGTAAAAGCAAGAAAGATCGGCAACACGCATACGGAAGCGCTGATCATAGGCTGTGACCAGGTAGCAACGCTGGATAATCAGCAGCTAGGCAAGCCATTGACGCATGATAATGCGACCAGGCAGCTGCGCTTGATGCGTGGCCGCGAAGTGACCTTTCATAGCGCGCTTTGCCTTTACAATGCAGCGAGCAACAGCATGCAGGCTGAGGTTGTGCCTTATGTTGTCAGGTTCAGAAACCTGACGGATGCACAGATTGAAAACTATTTGGTAAAAGAACAGCCTTACCATTGTGCCGGTAGTGCAAAATCCGAAGGCTTGGGTATTGCAATTATAGAAAAAATGACCGGTGACGACCCTAACGCATTAATCGGGCTGCCCTTGATTGCGCTGGTTAACATGTTGCAGAACGAAGGATTCGCAGTAATATAAAAGCACTCGATGTGCATGATGTCCCCGGCAGGTACGGCAACCCACTCAAAAAAAGGAATACGACATGTCAGTTCGATACACACTCATTACATCCGCTATTTTGTCAGCATTTTCTACTGTTGCGGTTTCTGCGGAATTGAATGAAATACGCAGTACGCTCAATGACCAGCAAAGTGTTGCCGTGACTATTTACAATAACAATCTGGCCCTGGTAAAAGACCAGCGCAAGGTCAGCCTTGTTAGCGGGTTAAACAGCCTTGCGCTGCGTGACGTGAGTGCGCAGATCAGGCCTGAGACTGCCCTGCTCCGCAGCCTGACCAATGCCGGAAGCTTGACCACGCTGGAACAGAATTTTGATTTTGACTTGCTGACCCCACAAAAGCTGCTTGAAAAGTATGTAGGTAAAAATGTAACGGTAGCCAGGATTAACCAGGCTACTGGCGTAGAAACGACGGAACAGGCAACGGTGCTGTCAGCAAACAACGGTGTGGTAATGCGTATCGGCAATCGTATTGAAAGCGGAGTTCCTGGCCGTATCATTTATGATGACGTGCCCGCCAATCTGCGTGACCGCCCGACCCTGGTGACAAAACTTAACAGTAAAGCCGCTTCCGTGCAGACTGTAGAGCTCAGTTACTTAACCGGAGGCCTGGGCTGGAAAGCTGATTATGTTGCCGAATTAAACGCCAAGGAAGACAGTATAGATTTATCTGGCTGGGTCACGCTGAACAATACCAGTGGCACCAGCTACAACAATGCCAAGCTGCAACTCGTTGCCGGCGATGTCAATACCGTGAGGGAAAGCCATCCACGGGCGGCAGCGGCCATGCATAAGACCATGGCCATGGCAGAAGATAGTGCCGGCATGGCTGAAGAATCTTTACTTGAGTATCACCTGTACTCCCTGGATCGTCCTACGACCATAGCGGAAAACCAGACCAAGCAGGTAGCATTGCTTGCCGCATCTAATATTCCTGCGCGCAAAGAGCTGGTGCTGCGTGGTGCCGATTACTATTACGGCTCCAGTTATGGGGATTTAGGCCAGAAAATCAAAGTCGCTGCCTTTATGGAATTTGATAATAAAGACGCCGCCAAACTAGGCATGCCTTTACCTAAAGGAATCATGCGGGTTTATAAAAAAGACAGCCAGGGCAATGCGCAGTTTGTGGGTGAGGACCAGATCGACCATACGCCTAAAAATGAAACTGTGCGACTGAAGCTGGGTGATTCTTTTGATGTGACTGCAGATAAAAAACAGACAGACTTCAAGGCCTTGCCTCGCCCTGCAAAAGGAAATAATTTATCCGAGAGCGCATATGAAATCGTGCTCAAGAACGCAAAGAAAGAACCCATTGTTGTGACGGTTCAGGAGCCGATACCCGGAGACTGGAAAATCCTGAAAGAAAGCCATGCCAGCCAAAAGGCCGCGAGCAATACAGCGGTATGGAAAATAGAGATACCTGCTGAAGGCAAAACCATTTTAAACTACCGTGTACAAGTAAAGTATTAATTAATGACAGCCCCTACTGCCTTCGGCACCCTGTTTTTCATTCCTGTTACGCTGGGCGACGATAACCTGGCGCGGGCATTGCCGCCGGATGTGATTCGCATCGCACAGAACCTGGAAGTGTTTGTGGTGGAAAATGAAAAAACCGCACGGCATTTCCTGGGCCTGATGAAAACCCTGAAACCAGTGCGCGAGCTTACCTTGCTGACACTCAACGAGCATACCGAGGATAAAGCAATTCCTGCATTGCTTGCCCCGCTGCTGGCAGGTAAGAATGTAGGCGTTATGAGCGAAGCCGGATGCCCCGGCATTGCGGACCCAGGTGCAAAGCTGGCGGCACTGGCTCACCAGAAAGGCATACGCGTCACACCGCTGGTTGGCCCCAGTTCTATCCTGCTGAGCCTGATGGCTTCCGGCTTCAATGGCCAGCGCTTTACTTTTCTGGGATATTTGCCTGCCGACAAAGCGGCGCGCGTGCAACGCCTGAAAGAAATCGAAAAACTCTCGCAGAAATCTGCCGAGACACAGATCTTTATTGAAACGCCCTATCGCAATCAGCATCTGCTGGCAGATATCCTGGCGCATTGCCATCCTGAAACCAAACTGTGTGTCGCATGCAATATCAGTTTGGATGATGAATTGATTATCAGCCGCAGCATTAAAGCCTGGAAGCAACAGCCATTGCCCGACCTGCATAAGAAACCGGCAGTGTTTCTGTTACTGGCCTAAGTGATTCCGGTCTAAGTGACTCTAGCTTAGGTTATTGGCCAGTAATGTTCTAACCGGTGCATAACTGCGCCTATGTACCGCTGATACCCCATGTGTACTGAGCATTTCCAGATGGTAAGGTGTCGGATATCCTTTGTGTTTTGCAAAGCCATATTGCGGATATTGCACATCGAGCGCATAAAGCTCTGCATCACGTGCAGTCTTGGCAAGGATGGATGCAGCAGAAATCGCCTGTACCTTGCTATCCCCTTTGACAATTGCTTCACATGGCAAGGCAATCTTCGGACATTTATTCCCGTCGACCTGTACCAGGTCGGGCAGCGTCTCCAGCATTTCTATGGCGCGCTTCATTGCCAGCAGACTTGCCTGCAGAATGTTGATCTCATCAATTTCTTCGGCGCTGCAGCTGGCAATTGCCCAAGCCAGCGATTTTCTTTTAATTTCGACAGCCAGAAAATCGCGCTTTTTCTCCGAAAGCTTCTTGGAATCCGCAAGGCCGACGATTGGCCGGCTGGGGTCAAGGATGACCGCTGCTGCATATACGCTGCCAGCCAAGGGGCCACGACCTGCTTCGTCTACGCCGCAGATCAGCATGGTCGAGGTCATTTCAGGTAAGCCAAAACCGCTGCGGCGGCTTTTTCGGCAGTGTTCTGACGTAAGCTATGGTGAATCTGGGTAAACTCCTGCTGAATCTCCAGCAGCTTGTTTTTGTCGTTCACCAGATTCAGGGCTGCTTCTGCCAGTTTTTCCGGAGTGGCATCGTCCTGCAATAACTCCGGTACAACAAACCTTTCCGCCAGCACATTCGGTAAGCCAACATAAGGCTGCAAGCGCATGCGCTTTAATAGCTGCCAGCTCAATTTAGGCATGCGGTAAGTGATCACCATAGGTTTTTTGAGTAATGCAGCTTCCAGGGTTGCGGTGCCCGAAGCAACAATCACGACGTCTGCAGCTTCCATTGCGTCATGCGCATGGCCAAATAAAAGTTCCAGCGGTAATTTTTCAGGTTCATTAAAAATTACCAGCTCAAAAATGCGGCGTGTTTCGCGTGTAATTAATGGCACAAGGAATTTGGCATCAGGGCGCACAGCATGGATGAGTTTTGCTGCCTGAACAAACAGATCCGCATGCTGCTGCACTTCACTCTGACGGCTGCCAGGCAGCATTGCTACAATAAGTACTGAGCTATCCAGCTTCAGTGTTTCGCGTGCCCCTGCAACATCAGGTACTAGCGGTAGCATGTCGGCCAGCGGATGGCCTACGTAACTCACGGAAATGCCGGCGCTCCGGTACAGTGCCGGCTCAAAAGGAAATAACGCCAGTATTTCAGTTACTGCATGCTTGATTTTTTTGATGCGGTTTTTGCGCCATGCCCAAATTGATGGGCTGACATAATGTATGGTTTTAACACCTTTGTTTTTCAATTTCCTTTCCAGCCAGAAATTAAAATCAGGCGCATCTATGCCAATAAATAAATCCAGGCGGTTCTCTATGAAATGATTCAATAACTGACGCCTGAGTTTAAGCAGTCCCCAAAGGTGTTTGAGCACTTCAAGGTAACCGCGTATGGATAGCCTCTCGATAGGAAACAGAGACTGCGCACCTTCGTTCATCATTTTAGGGCCGGCAATGCCGACAAACTCAATATCCGGGCGCTGTTGCTTCAAAGCACGGATAAGATGGCTGCCAAGCAGGTCGCCTGAAGCCTCACCAGCTACAATACCAATTCTGACCATAGCAGCGCTCTAGCGAATGATGCCGCGCGTAGATGCGTTCAGAAAGTCCGTCAGCAAGGCTATTTCGGGTGTTTCAGAATGCATGGCCAGCAACTCAGTTTTTGCCTCATCCAGCGACAAGCCTTTACGATACAGCGTTTTATAGGCGCGCTTGATCTGCAGGATGCTTTCTGCTGAAAAACCGCGTCGTTTCAAGCCCTCAGCATTAATGCCATGCGGTTTTGCATCATAACCGGCAGCGGTCACGTAGGTTGGAATATCCTTAAAAACTACTGATCCGACTGCTGTAATGACGTGGGAGCCGATTTTGCAGAACTGGTGTATCAAGGTAAAGCCGCCCAGAATTGCGTAGTCGTAGACGTCCACATGACCAGCCAGTGAGGAGTTGTTTGCAAAGATGGTGTTATTGCCGACCTGGCAGTCATGCGCGATATGCACATAAGCCATGATCCAGTTGCCGTTGCCGATCTTGGTTGTGCCTTTGTCTTGAATCGTGCCGCGGTTGAATGTGCAGAATTCGCGAATGGTATTGTTATCGCCGATTTCCAGCAAGGTGGGTTCATCCTTGTATTTTTTATCCTGTGGCACTTCGCCCAGTGATGAAAACTGGAAAATCTGGTTGTTCTTACCAATAGTGGTACAACCATTGATAGATACATGGCTGCTGATACGGGTTCCCGCATCAATCTTGACGTCGGGGCCAATAATAGAATAAGCGCCTACCTCCACACTTGAATCTAACTGTGCGGAAGGATCAATGATTGCGGTTGGATGGATTTTTGCAGTCTGCATTATTACGTCACTTGTTTTTCTATTAACTGTTGCTACTTAGCCGTACACGCTTATTTTTCAATGGCTTTCAATATACACATCATTTGCGCTTCGGCAACGACAGTGCCATCAACGCTGGCTACGCCGGTATATTTCCAGATGCCTTTCAGGATACGGTCAATTTTGACATTCAGGATAATCTGGTCACCGGGTGAAACTGGCTTTTTAAAGCGCGCGCTATCAATGCCTGCAAAATAATACACAGAATCATCACTTGGTTTTGTGTCCATGGTCTTGAAAGACAGAATGGCTGCGGCCTGTGCCATTGCCTCAACAATCAAAACACCAGGCATCACCGGGTGATATGGAAAATGACCAGGGAAATACGGTTCATTTACGCTGACATTCTTAATCGCAACAATTTCTTTACCTAGTTCCAAAGACACGACACGGTCTACCAGCACAAATGGATAACGATGTGGTAAGTGTTCCAGAATTTCATGGATATCCATGCCGGTAGTGTCTACTGTATTTGTCATGATGATTTCAGCCTGCTTTTAAGAGTGTGATTTTATTAATTATTTTTTACGAAAAGTTATTGTTGAGATTTTAATAATGCAATCTCTTTTTCCAGCGACTTGATTTTATCTGCAAAATCGTCCAGATGGCGTATTTTAGCAGCGGTGTTAAGCCATGCGCGATGCGTCTGGAATGGCATCAAGGCTGTATAAGTGTCAGCAGTGGCCAGGGAGCGTGTAATCATGCTGCCAGGAGAAATTGTAACGTTATCCGCTATTTCCAGATGCCCCAACACCATCGCTGCGCCACCAATTTTGCAGTGTCTACCAATGCGGGCGCTACCGGCAATGCCTACACAGCCGGCAATAACACTATGTGCGCCTATCACGCAGTTGTGGCCGATCTGAATCAGGTTATCAAGCTTTACCCCTTCTTCGATGATGGTGTCATCCAGGGCGCCGCGGTCTATTGTGGTGTTCGCACCGACATCCACATTGTCTTGCAGAATTGCGCGGCCAACCTGCGGGATTTTAATCCAGCGGCCGCCTTCTTCCGCATAGCCAAAGCCATCAGAGCCGATAACTGCGCCAGAAAAGATATGGCAGTTTTTACCGATTTCACAATGGTGCTTGATCGTAACATTGGGTTCCAAGCGCGTATGGTCGGCAATAGCAACATCATTTTCTATCACACAGCCGCTGCCGACGATGACGTGTTCACCCAAAACGACATTTTCACCTATGACTACCAATGCTCCGATGCTGCATGAGCCAGGAATCTGGGCAGAAGCGGCAACAACCGCCGTAGATGCAATGCCTGCCGGTGCAACAGTGACCGGGTTTAAAAATGCCGATACTTTAGCAAAATAGGCATACGGGTTGTCGGTGATGATTTTTGCTGCTGTCGTTAATTCGGTATGCGCATGCTTTAATATAAAAGCGCTGGCCTGGCTTGCAGCAACAGCTTTTTGATATTTAGAATCACTCACAAAGCTGATATCGCCTGCTTTTGCATTGGCAAGAGACGATACGCGCCGGATCAATGTACTGCCATCTCCAACGACAATTCCACCTAAGGCACTGACAATCTCATCAAGCGAGTATTGCTTACTCATTTATATAAACGCACATCTGTTCGCACTGGCTGCCTGATTACTTTTTACCCAGCATCTTCAGCACTTTGTCGGTGATATCGATTTTTTTACTTGCGTAAGCGACACCGCTGTAAACAACAAGATCATAACCTTCAGCTTCAGAAACAGATTGAACTGCTTTATTCACGCGGTCTTGCAAAGAACCCAGTTCTTCATTCTTGCGTAAATTAATATCTTCCCGCAGTTCTCTCTGTTTGCGCTGAAATTCAATTTTAATATTCTGGACATCACGCTCCTTGTTGCGTCGCTCGGCTTCGGAAATAGTCAAACCTTCCTTATCCAGAGTCGCTTCAAGATCTTTGATCTGTTTAGCCATACGGTCCAGTTCCTGTGAACGCGGGCTGAACTCGCGCTCGAGTTTTTTTCCGCTCTCAGCTGTCTGCGGCGCTTCCTGCAGAATTTTATCAACCTGTACGTAGCCGACTTTCAGGTCTGCAGATTGCGCATTCACTGCAAAGGTCACCAATCCCGCCATTACTAAACTTTTGAAAATTTTATTCAATTAATTTCTCCTAAAACCTACACTTCTGTCTTCGTCGTATTATGCCATAAGACATCGCAAAGCCTCTGTTTGCATACTTCTACAGAGCTTAAATTAGAACTGCTGACCCATCTGGAACTGTATGGACTGCGTATCATCGCCAGCTGCACTGTTAAGTGCTTTGGCATAGACGACTTTCAGCGGGCCAAACGGTGAAATCCAGCTTGCACCGATACCGGCTGAATACCTGAGATCGCCTAGGCTGTAAGTTTCGTTAGCGCCATACACGTTACCGGCATCTACAAAAGCACTCATTTTAAACTGGCTTGAGTTTTTCATACCGGGAACAGGGAAAAATAACTCGGCATTACCAAGCAGGCGCTTGGTGCCGCCTACAGAGTATTGCCTGTTGGTTACAGGGTCATAGTCTTTGGGTCCCAATGTGCCGTTCTGGTAGCCTCGAACGGAGCTTACACCGCCCATATAGTAGTTTTTAAAGAACGGATATTTTTCGTTGCCGTATGTATCGGCATAACCAATTTCACCGTTCAGCATAAAGGTATACCCGCTGAATACCTCTTTATACCAGGATTGTTTATAGTCAAGCTTGTAATATTCCAGATCCAGCACGGGCAATGATACTTCCGCAGTCAAGCGCTGCAGCACACCTTTGGTCGGGAAAAATACGGTATCCCTTGAGTCGTGCGTCCAGCCGGCTGATACCACTACGGAATCACTGCTGCAACCGCTGCTGTTCAGGCCGCAGTAATCTCTATATCGTTTAGGGCTGTCACTGTTTAAATCAATAGTAGTGAAGTCAGCTGCGATACCGAAGTTAATGCCGTCACGTTCATTTAATGGAATGCCAAAGCGTAAACCCGCGCCGTATGATGATGACTGGTAAGAGCCAACGTTGTTCAATTTGCTGGTATCTACATCGCGACGATACAGGTCAATACCCCTGCTTACCCCATCTGGCGTGAAATAAGGGTCAGTGAACGATAAAGAGTAAACCGTATTATATTTACCCGTATTCACCTGGGCACTTACGCGGTTGCCTGTGCCCAGGAAGTTATTCTGGTTCACTGTAACACCAAACACAACACCCTGGCTACTTGACAGGCCGGCACCAAACTGTACGCTGCCTGTAGATTTTTCAACGACACTGATATTCAGATCCACTTGGTCTGATGTACCGGGTACTGCCGGTGTTTCCACATTCACGTCCGAGAAATAGTCGGTACGCCTGATGCGCTCTTTCGATCGATTGATTTTGTTTGAAGCATACCAAGCGGACTCCAGCTGACGGATTTCACGGCGAATGACCTCGTCACGCGTGCGTGTGTTGCCGGCAATGTTGATGCGGCGTACGTACACACGTTTACCAGGGTCGACAAAAAAGGTGAACGCGGCTGTATGTTTTTCCTTATCAAGTTCCGGCACCGGATTGACGTTTGAAAAAGCGTAGCCGTCATCGCTTAATCGGTCACTGATGGCTTTGCTGGTCTGCGTCACTTTTTCACGGCTGAAAGTATCGCCGGCCTGAACCTGCATCAACTGGCGCAGTTCGTCCTCGGGCACCAGGGTTTCGCCGGCCAGTTTCACTTCTGAAATCGTGTATTTCTCGCCTTCGGTGATATTGACCGTAATGTAGATGTCTTTTTTATCCGGCGTTATCGATACCTGCGTAGAATCGATATTGAATTCAAGATAGCCCCGGTTCATATAGAAAGAACGCAGTGTTTCCAGGTCGGCATTCAGCTTTTGTTTGGAGTACTGGTCGTCCTTATTCCACCAACTCATCCAGTTTGGCGTAGTCAGCAGGAACTCAGCCCGTAGATCCTCGGTGCTGAAAGCCTGGTTGCCGACAATGTTGATATCACGGATTTTGGAAACAACACCTTCTTCAATATCAAAGCGGACAGCAACACGGTTACGCTCAAGCGGAGAAACCGTCGCTTTGACCGTTGCACCATATTTGCCTTGCGACAGATACTGCCGCTTGATTTCCTGCTCTGCGCGGTCCAGTTGTGATTTATCAAAAATCTGGCCTTCGGTGATGCCGATCTGTTTCAAACCCTCTTTCATTTTATCGGTAGGGAATGATTTGTTGCCGCTGAAGTCAATTTGAGAAATGGCAGAACGCTCTTGCACTGTTACGACCAGAACATCGCCTTCCGCCTCGATGCGTACATCCTTGAAAAATCCGGTGCCATAAAGAGATTTGATCGCCTGTGAAGCCAGGTCATCATTCATCGTCTCGCCGACTTTGACAGGCAAGTAACTAAAAACAGTACCGGCTTCTGTACGCTGAATCCCCTCGACCCGGATGTCTTTAACTACGAAGGGCTCAAGTGCTGCCGCCGAGCTTGCGTATAAGCCCGAAACCAGCAGCAATATAGACTTGAGTTTAATATTTTTTTGTTTCAAGTGTTGAATAGCCATTCAATTAGCCTGTTATCAATCTGTTCATATCATTATAAAGTGCCAAAACCATCATCCAGCCAAGAATAAAAAGCCCTATCCTTTGTCCGATACTTATTGCCGCTTCTGATACAGGTTTGCCCGTAAAAAATTCAACCATATAATACATGAAATGCCCGCCATCTAGTATCGGTATCGGTAATAGATTTAATATACCGATACTAATACTGACCAGTGCCAGAAAGCCGATAAAGACTTTAACACCCATATTGGCGCTTTGTCCTGCATAACTGGCGATGGTAACGGGGCCGCTCATGCCTTTCCATGACACATTGCCAATGAGCATGTTGCCCAGCATTTTCAGGCTGAACACGGATGTTTCCCATGTTTTTTCCAGGCTCTTTGCAAGTGCTTCCAGCACGGTAAAGTGCTGGATAACAAAATAACGGTCGAGCTGAGATTGTTCAATCTTGAATCCGGCACCTACGCGGCCAATCACTTTACCATTTTCCTTCACGGCATCGGGAGTCATAGACAGATGCTGCTGTTCAGGGCCACGCTGGATCACTACTTCTATCCTTTTTTCCGGGTGCAGCCTTACTTCCTGGACAAAAGCTTCCCAGTCGCTGATTTTTTTGTCGTTTATGGAGAGAATCAGGTCACCGACCCGCAGGCCCGCTGAATCGGCTGGGCTGTTGGCTAAAACCTCTCCAACGCGGGCGTCCGCTCTCGGCTGGTAGGCAGCCAGGCCCAACTGTTCCAGAATATCGATATTTGCATCGTCATGACTGAATCCGTTAGCCATTAATCTGTGTAAATGAATCTGTTGATGGCTATCTATGACTTGAATCTCAATGCTACGGCTTTTTAATGATTCATTTAATAGCAGCCAGCGCGCATCCTGCCAGCTTGCAACGTCTTTACCGTTGATCTTTTGAATCATATCCCCGGAGTGAATCTGGCTGGCAGCTGCCGGCGTGTTTTCCACCACTTCGCCTACATAAGGCTTGGCGCCGATGGTTCCGGTCAGGAACAGGGCCCAGTATAAAATCACAGCCAGCAGCAAATTTGCAAACGGCCCGGCAAGCACAATAGCCATTTTTTTGGCAACACTTTGCTGGTTAAGCGCGCGTGACATATCATGGGCAGGAGAGCCATCTTCACCGGAGGCTTGTTCGGCCTCCAGCATTTTCACATAACCGCCCAGTGGAATTGCGGCAATTGCGAATTCTGTCTGGTCACGGCCAATTTTTTTGCTCCAGATCGGTTTGCCGAAGCCGACAGAGAATTTGAGCACCTTGACTCCGCACCATCTGGCAACCTGGAAATGGCCATATTCGTGAACCGTAACCAGGATACCCAGTGTCAGGATGAAAGCTAAGATTGTTAACATGATGATTAGTCGCTATGGATAGATGCCAATTTGCTATGCATGGTTTTCAAGCCACAGGCTGGCAGCTCGCCTGGCTTTGGCATCCACTGTTGCAAGCTGCTCTATTGAAACCACATCTTCAATGACTGAAGCTGTCAATACGGATTCAATCATTAATGGGATATCCATAAAACCGATTCGTTCAGCCAGAAAAGCTTCTACTGCAATTTCGTTAGCCGCATTCAGGATAGCCGGTGCGGTTCCGCCTGCGTTAAGTGCATCGTACGCCAGACGCAGGCATGGGAAACGGCTGAAATCGGGCGCACAGAAATCCAGGCGGCCGATCTTGATCAGATCCAGGCTGTTTACACCGCTTTGCAGCCGATCCGGAAAACCCAAACCGTAAGCAATGGGTGTGCGCATGTCGGGGTTGCCTAATTGCGCCAGCACGCTGCCGTCGTTATATTCAACCATGGAATGAATCACGCTTTGCGGATGAACCACAACATCGATCTGATTGGCAGCGGCATTAAACAGCCAATGCGCCTCAATGACTTCCAGGCCTTTATTCATCATCGTTGCGGAATCGATAGTGATTTTAGGCCCCATTACCCAATTCGGGTGGTTCAGTGCCTGCGCGCGCGTTACGCTGCGCATGTCATCCAGGGTGGCATTACGGAACGGTCCGCCCGATGCAGTCAAGAGCACACGTTTGATACCGGCTTCCGCTAAGGATTTTGCACGCTGATGCGGCATTACCTGAAAAATGGCGTTATGTTCGCTGTCTATAGGCAGCAGCGTAGCCCCGCTTTCTTCTACGGCACGCATAAACAAACTGCCGGCCATGACCAGTGTTTCTTTATTCGCAAGCAGTATGCGCTTTCCTGCCTTCGCAGCGGCCATTGCCGGGTGCAGGCCTGCTGCGCCTACAATGGCCGCCATGACGGTATCGACTTCCGCGTGTGCTGCAACGTCTATCAATGCCTGTTCACCATGCAGGACGATGGTGCTGCTTTGTGCCGCCTTGAGTTGTGCGCCAAGTTCGGCAGCGGCTTGCGGCTGTAGCATCACGGCATATCGGGGGCTATGTTCTGAACATAAGCTGAACATGCTTTTTACATTATTGTTTGCTGTCAATGCGAATACTTTAAAACGCTCCGGATGCTGCGATATGACATCCAGGGTCTGGATGCCGATAGTGCCGGTAGCACCCAGGATTGCCACATTCTGAACAGTTTCCAAGGTCGGTTTGGACATTACGGGCTTGCTTTCTATTAATGTATGATCATCCATGCAGGCGAAAATATCCGGTTAGAAATGAAACAGCGGAAGATAGATCAGGAACAGCGTGAGGGGCAAGGTTGGCATGAACCCATCAATCCTATCCAGGATGCCGCCATGTCCGGGAAGCAATTGACTGCTATCCTTCAGGTTGGCTTTGCGTTTTAACAGTGACTCAACCAGGTCACCGATAATACTTAAGATCACAAGCAGCCAAAGGCAAACGATCAGCCAGGGACTGAAGTGCTGATAGTAACAAAGCACAATGCCATAAACCGTAACGGCAGACAATGCGCCCAAAACACCTTCCCATGTTTTACCGGGGCTGATTTCGGGAGCGAGCTTATGGCGGCCGAATTTTTTACCGGCAAAGTATGCGGCGCTGTCCGCAATGCTTACCGTGGCAACAACCCCTAATAACAACATGGGGTTAATGGCATGCAGCCCAACCAGACCAATCCATGTGGCAAACATCAGTAGCAAGCCCAAAGCCGCCATGGTGAATTTATTGCTGAAAGACCTGCGTGTAATGAGCCAGGCCGGTGCAAATATCAGCCAAAACAAGCTGGCAAGTCCGAGAAATGCAAACATGGCATAGCCTTGATATCTCACGAGCGGTGTCATATGCATATAAGCAAGCAGCAAACCGGATGCCAGTGCGGTTGCCAGAAGGACATTGCGCTGGTTCCTGTTCAACTGTATCAAAGTGCCCCACTCATACACACCCAGCAATGCAAGCCCTAAAGTAAGCAATGTCCAAACCGCGCCGGAAGCTGAAAACACAGCCGTCAATAATCCTATTAATATAGCTGCGGCAGTAATGATGCGGGTTTTTAGCATAAGTTGAAGGTAGTGTTAACTTGATAAAATCGAACGAATTTATTTTTGATAAAACCTAGGGTTTAGGCTTTTGTAATTGTTCACTTGTCCGCCCAAAACGTCGTTCACGTTTTTCATAGGATTGAATCGCGAGGCTGAAAGCGTCCTCATTGAAGTCAGGCCACAGCGTATCGGTAAAATATAACTCGGTATATGCAAGCTGCCACAGCAGAAAATTACTGATGCGCATCTCACCGCCGGTTCTGATAAAAAGATCAGGTTCAGGCGCATAACTCATGGACAGGTATGGCTGCAGGTTTTCTTCCTGGTATTTTCCGGCCAATTCCGGTAGCGCAACCTGCATTTTATTCATGGCCTGCAATATATCCCAGCGGCCGCCATAATTGGCTGCAATTGTCAGCACCAGGCCAGTGTTGCCTGCCGTCAGTCGTTCAGAGGCTTCGATTTGCTCAATCAGCTTTGCTTCGAACTGGCTGCGATCCCCAATCATCACCAGTTTGATATTGTTCTGGTGCAGCTTCACTACTTCCCGTTCCAGGGCGTCCATGAACAAGCCCATCAGAAACGAAACTTCCTCAGGTGGGCGCCGCCAGTTCTCACTGCTGAATGCAAACAGCGTTAAAAACTCGACATTGAGTTTCACGCACTGCTTGACCAGTTCGCGCACAGTCTCTACGCCGCGTTTATGCCCGGCTATCCTGGGTAAAAAACGCTTGCGTGCCCAGCGTCCATTGCCATCCATGATCACGGCAATGTGCTTGGGAACGGCAGTCACCTTAGGGATACGCTGTGTTGCGCTTGAGAATAAAGACAATCAATGCCCCAAATCTATACGGCAATGCTGAATGGATATTTTCAAATCAGCCACTGCTTATACCGCCATCAAATCTGCTTCTTTAACCTGCAGTATTTTATCGACTTCAGCCACTGCCCTGTCTGTCGCTTTTTGCACTTCATCTTGCGCACGACGCTCGTCGTCTTCTGAAATCAGCTTATCCTTGATCAGTTTTTTCAGTGCATCGTTTGCATCGCGTCGGATGTTGCGGATTGATACTTTTGCGCTTTCGCCCTCAGTACGTACGATTTTAGTCATTTCACGGCGACGTTCTTCAGTGAGCATAGGCATAGGCACACGAATCAAATCACCGTTGGTGGCAGGATTCAAACCCAAGTCGCAGTCGCGAATGGCCTTTTCCACTTTTGAAATCATGTTCTTTTCATAAGGCTGTACATTAATTGTACGGGCATCGCCAAGATTGACATTGGCTACCTGGTTCACTGAAACCATGGATCCGTAATACTCAACCATCACGTGATCAAGCAGGCCGGTATGAGCGCGGCCGGTACGGATTTTAGCCAAATCATTCTTAAGTGCTTCCAATGATTTCTGCATTTTTTGTTCTGCTGTTTTTTTTACGTCTTCTAACATTTATATCTCCAACTCAATTTCTGACAGTTTATTGATCATCAGCTATCGCCGCAGCATGATCGCTGCCTGTAAAATCATCAAGGTAATACTTTCGTACCTTCATCCTCACCCATCACTACTTTTTTCAGGGCACCTTGCTTGAAGATGCTGAAAACCGAAATCGGCAGTTTCTGATCGCGACACAGGGTTAAAGCTGTCGCATCCATCACTTTAAGGTTTTTGATGATGGCCTCATCAAAAGTAATGGTTTTGTAACGCATGGCTTCCGGATTGGTTTTAGGATCGTCGGTATATACGCCGTCTACCTTAGTGGCCTTGATGACGACTTCCGCATTGATTTCCATGCCGCGCAAAGCAGCTGCAGTATCCGTGGTAAAGAACGGATTGCCGGTCCCGGCACCGAAAATCACGACCCGCCCTTCTTCCAGATAGCGAATGGCTTTTCCGCGGATATAGGGCTCGGCAACCTGCTCAATGCTTAATGCCGACTGTACGCGTGCATTTAAACCGATGTTTTTCATGGCATCCTGCAAAGCCATGGCGTTCATGACTGTCGCCAGCATCCCCATATAATCGGCTGTTGCCCTATCCATGCCTGCTGCAGCCGGTGCGACACCTCGAAAAATATTACCGCCACCGATTACAACAGCTACCTGCACTCCCAAATCAACAACTTCTTTAATTTCATTAACGATGCGAGTGATCGTGGCGCGATTAATGCCGTAAGCATCATCTCCCATCAAAGCCTCACCAGAAAGTTTAAGTAAAATGCGCTTATAGGCTGGTTGTGACACGGGGGCTCCTCAATTTTCAAGTTTGCTTATTTAAGCATAAAACGTGGTTCTTAGGCATAAAATTAAGCCCAAGACGGATAAAATCCATTCAAAAATACACTAAAAAAAATGGACTAAGCTCCAGGCTTAATCCATTTTGATTTTGATGCGGTAATTAAACTAAATTACCGATTTTATTACTTACAGTTTTGCTGCGGCTGCAACTTCTGCTGCGTAGTCAACCACAACTTTTTCAATGCCTTCACCAACGGTGTACATGGTGAATGAAGCAATGCTGGCGCCTTTTGACTTAAGCAGTTGTTCGATAGTGAACTTGTCATCTTTAACAAAAACCTGGCTCAGCAAAGTCACTTCTTTCAGGAATTTCTGCACGGTACCATCTGCAATTTTTTCAAGCATTGCTTCAGGCTTGCCTGCTTCTTTTGCTTTTTCAATCGCAACGCGGCGCTCAGCTTCGATCAGGCTGGCATCGATACCGGAAGCATCCAGTGATTTTGGCTTGGCTGCAGCAATGTGCATGGCAATATCTTTAGCCAGAACATCGTCGCCACCTACTAAATCAACTAAAACACCGATTTTGCTGCCGTGTACATAGCTGGCCAATTTACCTTGTGCAACTGGACGCACAAAGCGACGTGGTGTGATGTTTTCACCGATTTTACCAACTAATTGCGCGCGAGTTTCCTCAACTGTTGCACCACTCATAGGCAGGTTGGCAACGGCTTCAATGTCGTTTGCATTGCTGGCAGCAATTACGCCGGCCAATTCATTTACAAACTTCAGGAAGTCTTCATTTTTAGCACAGAAGTCAGTTTCAGAGTTAACTTCAACCATAGCACCAGTTTTGCCGTCAGCACTGATGCTGATGCCAACTGTACCTTCAGCGGCTACGCGACCCGCAGCCTTGCTTGCTTTGTTGCCAAAGCGAACACGCAAGATTTCTTCTGCACGCGTCATGTCGCCATCAGCTTCTGACAACGCTTTTTTACAGTCCATCATTGGCGCATCTGTGCGCTCACGCAATTCTTTTACCATACCTGCGGTAATTTCAGCCATTTCAAGCTCCTTATTTTAATAAACTACATTATATTTGTAGTTTAATTAATTGATTTTAATGTTATTTAATGGGGTCATTAAACTAAAAAGGGGCGCTAGGCCCCTTTTTAGTTGAGTAATGCTATTCAGCAGCTGTTTCAGCTGTTTCTTCGCTAGATGCTTTAACAATTTCATTGATTACAGAGCTGCGGCCTTCCAGCACGGCATCTGCAATACCACGAGCGTACAAGCGAATTGCACGGCTAGAGTCATCGTTACCTGGAATAACGTAGGCTACGCCATCAGGTGAGTTGTTTGTATCAACAACGCCAATTACTGGGATGCCTAATTTGGCTGCTTCAGTAATAGCGCCACTTTCATGACCAACGTCGATGATGAAAATTGCATCAGGCAAGCCGCCCATTTCTTTAATGCCGCCAATTGAACGCTCAAGTTTTTCAACTTCACGTTTGTAGCCTAAAGCTTCTTTTTTGCCGAACTTGTCCAAACTGCCATCCTGCAGCATTGTTTCGAAGTCATTCAAGCGCTTGATGGATTGCTTGACTGTTTTAAAGTTAGTCAGCATGCCGCCCAACCAGCGATGGTTAACATAAGAGCAACCTGCGCGGGTTGCTTCTTCTTTAACGATATCGCGAGCCTGGCGTTTTGTACCTACGAACAGGATACGACCCTTGTTAGCAGCCAATGTACGCACGTGTTTAAGTGCATCTTCAAACATTGGCAATGTTTTTTCAAGGTTAACGATATGGATTTTGTTGCGATCGCCAAAAATGAACGGGGCCATTTTTGGGTTCCAGTAACGGGTTTGATGGCCGAAGTGAACTCCAGCTTCCAACATCTGACGCATAGTAACAGACATATAAATCTCTCTTCAAAAGGGTTATTCATTCATACAACACCAAAAACACCTCAGTTCGGCAACTTTTGAGCAAAGCCCACAGCTTAAAACCAA
>Ga0123388_1072637_pt1 | contig 26377 bp, 27 predicted proteins | sample T0HHNO3metaT_FD_89916 | JGI IMG/M metagenome (GOLD analysis project Ga0123388, IMG submission 89916) | Methane-oxidizing artificial microbial communities from Washington, USA to study methane cycling - T0-HHNO3 metaT (Metagenome... | ecosystem: Engineered > Modeled > Simulated communities...
CCCTGTTTAAAGTATTTTTTTATCACAATTAATAATTAACCATGATGTCGATAATGATAATAGTTATTTATTTATCATTCTATTTGTTGTATATTATATACAAACAAGAATGTATGTAAACATTTTTTTGTTAAATCATGATGGATGTGAGTATTTAGTTTCGGTTTAGATATCTCAAATATACATCTATTATTAAATAAAATTTTAAATAAATGTTAGATTAAATTAAGCGCTTAAATTATGGTAAGAAAAACGAAAGAAGACGCAGAACTCACTCGGCAACGTATTATTGATGCTGCCAAAGAGGTTTTTTTAAAACGTGGCGTCAGTCGCTCTACACTTGAGCACATTGCGTTACAAGCAGATGTAACGCGTGGTGCTGTTTACTGGCATTTTAAAAATAAAACTGAAATTTTTCATGCCATCCGAGATCGGGTATTTTTACCTTTAATCGACCGCATGGACGACACACTTGCTACACCTAGCAAAACAGATGACCCGCTTACCCAGATTGAAAACACCTTGTGCGATACTATCAATGAACTCAATGAGAACATTGAAATGCGACAAATTTATGAAATTATGATGATTAAGTGCGAATATGTGGATGAATTTGCCACAGTGTTACAACAAACTTTAAGTAACTGTTCAAACATCACAGAGAAAATCCAATTTGCTTATGAACGTGCTAAAGAACAAAACCTTTTAGCTGTAACGCATACACCACATGCACTGGCACTTGATACACACTTATTTTTCAGCGGTTTACTACATATGTGGGTAAAAGATGCAGACGGCAGCCGGTTCCGATTCCAAGCCAAAGAACTAATTCAATCACATATTAATTTAAAACGTAAATTAAGTTAGATTTAAAACTTAAAGCTTTAAACTTAAAAAGCTTACGCCGTACTCACTTCGTCAATTGTTTAATTGCTTTTAGTTAAAGTTACTTGTACTATTATTTTAACCAATGTCTATAGCCCAATTGGAACAACCTTGCAGATATTTACAGGCGAAATTTACGGCAAACAAACCGCCGCTAAAGTAGTAATGTACAACGTATTAAAAGTGACTCCATCAAAGGGAGTTTCTGACGAAATCATCACCTTACAAAACATCGACAACCCATTAAGTTTGTTTGAAACTACAGCTCAAAAACTAGCCGCCTCAGGCTACATACGCATCAGCCAGACACCTTATATTGACTTAGAAGCTGCCACACCTAAACGCCGCAAAGCCGTTAAAAAGCCAATCCGTTGCCCGCTTACTTTTGATTTTTTGGAAGAGAGAGCTGATAGCCAAAGACCTGCCCCTATATTGCCTGATTTATTTAGTTAGTTAGTTAACCAGATCCTACTATTTAAAAAGATAAGCTAATTTGGCATATCGCAGATATTTAATAAAGAAAATGATGGTATTAATTAAATTAAATTTAATCGCAGACAAAATAAACATTTTTTTGTAGTAAAGATTTGCTACAGCGCTATTTGATTCTATTAACCTGCTGAATTTTCTACACAGTATCAACCAGTTTTTTTCAGATCGAGTCCAATTTCTACTTGTTAACTGATCCTTTCGATTATCTCTATTCCACACAGCGACATCTTGATCTACATGCACACATTTGTGTTTGCTAACTATTCTAAACATCAAATCAACATCTTCATAAGTAGTCATATTTAAATCAAATTTAATTTCTGTTAATACACTTCTTTTTATTAAAACAGCATTTAGATGAATGTATCTATTTAGCATTACAGAAGCAATTTCCGCCGGCCCTCTGCATACTCCAAGAGAAGTACCATTAAGCCCAATCATCCTTGTATTACCATAGACCATATCTATATCTTTGGATTGTTCAAATGCGTTCTTAAGAATACTTAATTTATCCTGCAGATAATAATCATCGTCGTCTAAAAAGCTAACATACTCACCTTTTGAGAGTTCGATACCACAGTTTCTTGTTGCAGAGGCGGATAAAAATTGATTGGTTCTGTGGATTTTTATTTCCACATTCTCAGGGATCGATATTTTCAGAGTTAGTGGTGTGAGCGACTGATTGTCAATGATAATAATTTCAAGCAACTCATATTGTTGAGACAATATACTTTGCATTGCTCTATTTAGCAGCTCCAGCCTATCTCGGGTGACGATGATGACTGAAATCATTTTGCTAGCATTATTCATAACCCCCTAACATTTAGCTAAATAGCTATATTTTTTACTACTACGTTGGTGGCCCGCCCCATAAATCATGTCCATCCGCACTATAAATCTCAACCTCTACAAAATCACCAGGTGTTAAACCTTCTGCATCTTCCAAATACACCACACCATCAATCTCTGGTGCATCTGCTTTTGTACGCCCTATCGCCTGAAAACTACCATCTTCCAGCTCGTTAATCTCATCGACTAATACGGTTTGCATGCTGCCAATCTTGGTCTGTAGTTTTGCAGCGCTAATGCGCTCTTGCACTTCCATAAACCGTGCTAGGCGCTCTTCTTTGACTTCTTGCGGCACGTGGTCTGGCAGGTCATTGGCTTTTGCACCATCTACTGCTGAATAGGTAAAGCAACCTACCCTATCCAATTGTGCTTCTTCTAAAAAGTCGAGTAGCATTTTGAAGTCATCTTCTGTTTCGCCCGGGAAACCTGCGATAAAGGTACTACGCACGGTAATATCTGGGCAGATTTCGCGCCATGCTTTAATACGCGCTAAATTGTTTTCAGCATGTGCTGGACGCTTCATGGCTTTTAAAATACGCGGGCTGGCGTGTTGAAATGGCACATCTAAGTACGGCAAAATCAAGCCATCAGCCATCAGCGGTATCACTTCATCCACATGTGGATACGGGTATACATAGTGCAAGCGCGTCCAAACACCCAACTCGCTTAAGCTTTGGCAAAGCTCAGTCATACGCGTTTTAACTGGACGACCATTCCAAAAGCCAGGGCGATACTTAACATCCACGCCATAAGCGCTGGTATCTTGTGAAATCACTAAAATCTCTGAAACACCTGCATTCACTAAATTTTCAGCTTCATTCAGCACTTCACCAATTGGGCGGCTGACTAAATCGCCACGCATGCTTGGAATAATGCAGAAACTGCATCGATGATTACAACCTTCTGAAATTTTCAGGTAAGCATAATGGCTAGGCGTTAAACGCACGCCTTGAGGCGGCACTAAATCCGTATATGGATCGTGCAATTTTGGTAAATTAGCATGCACATGCGTCATTACTTCTTCAAGTGCATGCGGGCCTGTGACGGCTAAAACACTTGGATGTGCGGCTTCTACCACGCCTTTTTTTGCGCCTAAACAGCCAGTGACAATCACTTTGCCATTTTTGTGAATCGCTTCACCAATTGCATCTAGCGACTCTTGCACGGCAGAATCAATAAAGCCGCAAGTATTCACCACCACTAAATCAGAGTCTTCATAACTTGCTGATATCTCATAACCTTCTGCGCGAAGTTGAGTGAGAATGCGTTCTGCGTCAGAGCCGGCTTTAGGACAACCAAGCGATACAAAGCCAACTTTTGGCGTAACGTTTAATGCAGATGTTTTCATACGTTTGTTTTCATCAATAGTTTTACTCTAAAAAATAACCGACTAGCCAAATCGATGCGACACCGCAAGTGATAAGGACAAGTTGAGAAATTGTGGCACGTAGTTCGGTACGCTTATGCAAGCTAGGAATTAAATCGGCAACCGCTACATAAAGCATGCTAGCAGCAGCCAATCCTAAAATGGTCGGAATCCAAGTTTGTATATGTGTTAAGGCAAAATAAGCGACAAAACCGCCAACAACGGTAGCTAAACTGGACACTAAGTTAAAAACAAAAGCCTGTTTTTTGCTATAGCCAGAATGCAACAGAATCAAAAAATCGCCCACTTCTTGCGGAATTTCATGCGCAATGATGGCTATTGCCGTGACAATACCAACTTTCACATCCACCATAAAAGCAGACGCAATTAAAATACCATCCACAAAGTTATGAAATGTATCGCCTATCATAATCATTAAACCGCTACGACCATGATCATGCTGCGCGTGATGATGGTGTGCTGTAATAGAGGGTTGCTTTATTGTGACCGTTTTATATTTTGTTGCTGGCGAGTTGCTTGCTAATGAACCATTTGCAAGCATAGTTTCAGTTTGTATTCCGGCATCGGGACAATCATCCGCAGTATGTACCGCATGCACTTCACAATGGTCACCATGACAATGCCGCCAAATAACTAACTTTTCTAAAGCAAAAAATAGCAATATACCCAACAAGACCGTCACCGTGATATGTTTGGGGCTAATGGCAACTTCAATCGCTTCTGGCAAAATCTCTAAAAACACTGCACCTAACATCGCGCCGATTGCATAACTAATCAACATAGGAACAGCGGTTTTACTGATGTTAAGCGCAACCAAAGCTGCACCAGCGACACTTAACATACCGCCAAGCAAGCTAAATAATAATATCCAAAGTAAAACGGAAAAGTCAGGAATGGTCATGCGAACTTATAGATTCAAGAATAAACGGTATTATAGCGTAAGACACTGTTTTAACTGTTATTCCGAAGTGCTCATTAATGCAACTTTATTGCATTAATCTAACTTAACGATAAAAATCAGTTAAATTTTTAAGTTAACCAAATCAGCGTTGCCATGCGCCCCGTCTGATTATCGCGCCGGAATGAGAAAAAGCGTTGCTCATCGGTAAATGTACAATACGCTTCTTGCTGACCGCCGCCATAAACCTGGTTAACGCCTGCACGATTAAGACGTTGATTAGCAAGCTTGTAAATATCCGCTAACCATTTTTCGCCGTTTTCATTGTTAATAAGCGGTTTAAAAGCAAATTCAGCTTGTGCATCTTTTGCAATAAATTGCGCTCTTACTTCACTTCCAACTTCAAACGCTTGTGGGCCAATCGCAGGGCCAAGCCAAGCCATTAATTGATTAGAATCCACTGGAATTTTTCGCACGGTTTCTTCTATCACACCATCACACAGACTTCGCCAACCCGCATGAACGCTCGAGACAGCGGTGCCGGCTTTATCGCACAACAAGATTGGCAAACAATCGGCTGTCATGACTACGCAAACGGTATTGTGGCGCGTGGTAAAACTGGCATCTGAGGCTGGTACGCAATCAGTATTGGCTGCATCTACCACATTAATACCATGAGTTTGATTCATCCAAACGGGCTCAGACGGCACAAATTGGCTCAATAATTGACGATTATGCGCAACATGCAAAGGATCATCCTGCACATGGCTACCTAAATTCAGATTGTTGTATGGCGCCAAACTGATGCCGCCATGTCGAGTGGTTTGCAAGGTATGCACATTGGCAGGTGCGGGCCAATCAGGAATAATAAAATCACTTTTTTTTAGCATATTTTAAATCCCAATTTTTTCATTTTTCTTTAAACCTACTTAATTATCTTCCAACTCGTCATCATCAAAATCTTCAAAGTCATCATCATCGGCCTCGCCTTCATAGTAATCACCGTCTTGATAGCTAAAGTCAAATGACTCTTCATCTTCTAGCGGCGCATCTTCATGCCGCATGGCTTCTAGCAGAACTTTCATATCATCTGCCAGCTCAATCTGCCACTCCATAAACGTCTCTGTTTTAGGATGGATTAAACCCAGCTTTACCGCATGCAAAGCTTGGCGACTAAAATCGCTCACTGCATCACGCAATGTTTGTGTCATCAATTTATGCGGAATGATATTGCCAATTCCGTAAACTGGATCGCCCAACATCGGCGCTTTTAAAAATTGCATGTGTACGCGAATTTGATGCGTGCGACCAGTTTCTAATTGACAGCGTAAGTAAGTGTGTACGCCAAAACGTTCCAGCACTTCATAATGTGTAATGGCTGGCTTGCCAGTACGTGAAATCGCCATTTTTGTACGCGCATGCGAATGGCGGCCAATCGGCTGATTAATGGTGCCATTGCGCCATAATTGTCCCCACACGATGGCTCTGTATTCACGTTTAACTGTTCGCGCCTGCAATTGCCGCACCAAGCTGGTTTGCGCCTCCAGCGTCTTTGCAACGACTAATAAACCACTAGTATCTTTGTCTAGACGATGCACAATGCCGGCACGCGGCACATCACTCAACTGCGGCAAATGGTACAACAGCGCATTCAAAAGCGTGCCACTCCAATTACCAGCCGCTGGGTGTACGACCAAACCAGCAGGCTTGTTAATCACCAAAATGGTGTCATCCTCATACACAATATCCAGCGGAATATTTTCAGGTAGAAAAGCTTGCTCTTGTGGATTAGCTTGCGCAGCAACGTTAACTTGCTCGCCGCCCCACACTTTAGTTTTAGAGGTGACTATTTCACCATTCAATGTCACTAAACCGGCTTTGATCCAAGTTTGTAAGCGAGAGCGCGAATGCGCTGGCAACATTTGTTGCAAAGCAATATCCAATCGCTCACCGCCCAAATTCATGGGAATACTCAGAATTTCGACAGAATTTTCTAAAGTTTGATTGGGCGTTTTTTGTTGTAACTCTTTTTTTGGCATCAGTTTTTACATCAGTTTATTAATGGCTTAAGTTATAATCAACTTAAGTTTATTGTAGGTTTTAAATTGTGAATCGTATTTTACCGCTTTTATGCAAAACCATTGCGGCTTTATTGCTGCCTTTAATACTAACCAGTTGCGCCATTTTTGGTGACCCAACCGAATTAGATGAAACAAAAGGTTGGCAAGCCGACCGCATCTATGCGGAAGGCGAACAAAAAATGATCGATAAAGATTATGATGCGGCCTTAAAGTATTTCCAGATTTTAGACTCTAGATTTCCAAATGGAAAATATGCGACACAAGCGCAATTAGAAATTGCTTACGCTTATTATAAAAAGCAAGATCCCGTTTCTACTGTAGCGGCGGCAGATCGCTTTATTAAACTGCATCCGAATCATCCAAATATTGATTATGCGTATTACATTAAAGGCCTAGCCAGTTTTAATGAGCGCGGGGTACTAGAGAAATATACCGCGCAAGAAATTAGTGATCGCGATCCAAAAACGCTTAAAGTGTCTTTTGCTGCATTAAAAGAATTAGTCGATCGCTATCCAAAAAGCCGTTATTACAATGATGCAACGCAACGGATGATTTATTTAGTTAACACATTGGCGCAACATGAATTGCACGTAGCGCGCTATTACATGAAGCGCACGGCTTACCTAGCAGCATTAAATCGCGCTAAATATGTACTGGAATACTACCCAAACTCTAGCTCGGTTGAAGAAGCATTAGTCATCAGTATTAGCGCTTACGACTACATGGATTTGAATGACTTAAAAGCGGATACCTTACGTATATTGCAAACCAACTATCCTCAAAACCCAATGGTATTAGGCAAAGTCAGTAACGATGAACGCGTTTGGTGGAAGTTTTGGGAAAGTCTTTACTAAGACAGTTAACCTTAAGAATAGTGACGAAAACTAATTTAATTAACTGGTTAATTTGTTATAAGCGCATTTGATCAATGTTGATCAAATGCGCTTAATAAATTACATTAGATTAATGTCTTAACGTTTTTTATCTTCTTCGTCTTTTTTCGCTTTTAATTCAGCACGTTGCGCCGTTTTACGGCGACGCATGCTCACAATACCTTCACCAGCTTTACGTTTCTCAGGCTCGGCAAATGGGTTATCACCTTGTTTAAACTGTACGCGTAATGGCGTGCCGGTTAACTGAAAAGTTTTACGATAAACACCTTCTAAATAGCGCTTATAGCTGTCTTTAATATCATCTACATGACTACCATGCACCACGACAATCGGTGGGTTCATACCGCCTTGGTGGGCGTATTTCAATTTTGGTCTGGTTCCACGGCTAATAGGTGGCTGGTGTTGCGCGATGGCGTCAATCAAAACCCTTGTCAGCTGTGGTGTGGCTAATTTAGCCATTGCCGCTTTGAACGCGCCATCCACGGATACAAATAATTCTGGTAAGCCCTTTTTGCGCAGCGCCGAAATGTAGTGGAATTTAGCAAAATCTAAAAACACCAATTTTCGATCAATTTCTTTTTTGATGAACTCGCGCTCATCTTCTGGCAAACCGTCCCATTTATTCACTGCAACCACTAATGCGCGACCAGCATCTAATATATAAGCGGCTACGTGAGCATCTTGTTCAGTAATGCCTTCTTGCGCATCTACGACTAAAATCGCCACATTAGCGTCTTCAATCGCTTGCATGGTTTTAACAACGGAGAATTTCTCAACTGCTTCAAATACGCGCCCGCGCTTACGAACGCCTGCTGTGTCAATAATGGTATAAGTTTTACCATTTTTTTCTAGGTCGATTTCAATTGAATCACGCGTCGTACCTGGCTCATCAAATGCAATGACGCGTTCTTCACCTAGCAATGCATTAACCAATGTTGATTTTCCTACATTTGGACGGCCAACAATCGCGATTTTAGGCTTTTTAAGATTGGTTCTTACTTCATCAAAATCATGTTCTGGAAAATTTTCTAAAGCCAACTCTACTAAATCTTTAACGCCCTCGCCATGCGCAGAAGAGATTGACAAAGGCTCACCTAAACCTAATTCATGAAAATCAGCCGAAACCACGGCTTTATTCATGCCTTCGGTTTTATTCACTGCTAGCAATACTGGACGTTGTGATTTACGTAATTTATCGGCAATAATAAACTCTTGCGGCGTCATGCCAGCGCGACCATCTACCAAGAAAATGACGACATCGGCTTCATCAATCGCCAACAAAGTTTGGCGCGCCATTTCTTTTAAAATACCACTCTCAGCAGTTGGTTCAAAACCGCCCGTATCAATCACCAAATAAGGCTTACTCGCGCCAATGCCGCGGCCATAATGCCTATCACGCGTTAGGCCTGGCAAATCCGCCACCAACGCGTCACGACTTTTCGTCATGCGATTAAAAAGGGTAGATTTGCCGACGTTAGGTCGGCCGACTAATACAATGGTAGGTAACATAGGTTAGAGCGACTATTTTACACTGATGGCGTAAACGCCACCGTCGCGTGTTTCTGCAATTAATTGCGAAGAGTTGGAACCGGGGATAAGCGACATAACAGCATTACCATCTACTTTGATGCGTGCAGAAAAGTTACCGTCATCGCGGCTTAAGAAATGGATATAGCCTTCTAAATCACCAACGGCAATTAAGTTACCCATCGGCAACGGTGCTGTCAGACGACGATTAGATAATGCGCCTTGCCGCCAAAAAGTCTTTCCATTGGTGTAATCGAGCGAATAAACTGAGCCTAAGGTATGTGAAACGAATATTTTTGCATCTTCCGCACTTAAGCCCGTGTAACTAGAAATATCACGATTCCATAGCACTTTGCCAGTTGCGCGGTCAACTGCTGCAATTTTGCCTTGATAAGCGACTGCGTAAACCATATTGCCATCAATAAAAGGTAAACTGGTTATGTCAGCAATACGCTCAATCTCTGTTACGCCTTTGGGCTGAGCAATAGTCGCTTCCCATATAATTTTGCCAGTATCTGCGCGTATAGCCACTAATTTACCACCCGCAAAACCTGCATACACCGCGCCAGCATCCACAACAAAACCTACACTGCTACGTAATGACAATGCTGGCGTAATGCGCTCATAAACCCATTTGCGGCTACCATCCGTAGCATCTAGGCCGTAGATATGATTATCACCAGATCGCACAATGACCATGCCATCGAAATAACGTGGCACACTCAAAATTTCGCTAGAAATCTTGGATTTCCATAAAAACTTGCCGGCAGTATCCACCGCGTGTACATAGCCCTTGTTACTGCCGACCATCACAATACCGCCGCCAATACCAACACCGCCACTAATAGGCTCGCCAATATTAATGCGCCACACTTCACGCCCGTTAACAGCATCTAGCTTGGTTAACTCACCTTTTGTATTGGCGACATAAACTGCATCTGAATCTTTTGCTGGCGTGTAGTCATATTTATCGGTTTTTCCCGCATTAGCCGACCAGTCAATTTTCGCCACATAAGTAGCTTTAAATTCCTCCAATTGAGCAGGTGGATTAGGCGGTTCACGGCCAAACAATTTGTCAGCAAGATCAGAACGAAACTCAGTTAACACACTGCAAGCGCTCAATAACGCTAAGCATGCAATCAAGGAATATTGAATAATTGGTTTACGCATTGTGTCAGTCAACCACTAAACGCCAAGTGATTCAAGTTTTTGACGTGTGTATTGCTGAAATTTTCCTAACGAATCTAGCTCAGTTAAGGCTGTTTGATACGCTTTTTTTGCCTCTGCTTTTTTACCTTGCGCCATATAGATGTCGCCTTTTAAATCTTCTTTCAAACCTGTAAAGCCTTTGTCATCATCACTTGATAACAATTTTAGCGCGGCATCGTAGCTTTTCTCTTCAAACAGAATACCTGCCAACTGCAGGCTGGCGATTGCTTTAGTCGTACTTTCTTTAGCATTTTTAGCTGCCCACTCTAAATGAATTTTGGCATTTTTATCATCTTTGGCATCAATATTGATTTTTGCTGCATAAATCGCTGCACGTCCCGCATAGGGTGTTCCCGCATAATCTGCAGTCAATTTTGTTGCTTTCGCTTGAATATCAGCCACTTTGCTTACATCGGTTGTCACTAAAGCTTGATACAAAATAGAGGCTTCAACCGATTTTTTGCCTTGAAAATATTGAAAACCTTGCCATGCGGCATAGGCTACTAACACAGCCAATATTAAGTTGGTAACTATCTTGCCATTCTTTTTCCACCAAGCTTTAAACTCATCTAACTGCTCTTGTTCTTCTAAATCGTATGCCATTACTATTTCTCTCTAAATAACTATTTATATAAAACTTAAGCTGCTTTTCGGCCAGGAATTGCACTTAATAATTGTTGTGTATACGGCTGCTGCGGTGCGTTGTAAATTTCTACTACATTGCCTTGTTCAACGATTCTACCTTTATGCATGACGACCATTTCTTCAGCAATATGCCGCACTACTCTTAAATCATGGCTAATGAACAGATAACTCAAGTTCATCTCGCGCTGTAATTCTTTTAACAACAACAAAATCTGCGCCTGTACTGATACATCAAGTGCAGAAACCGGCTCATCGCACACCACTACTTTTGGCTCTAACACTAGAGCACGTGCAATTCCGATGCGTTGGCGTTGGCCACCAGAGAACTGATGGGGATATTTAAGCGCATCATTTGCCTTTAGTCCAACACGTTCGAGCATTTGATACACTTTATTTTTTTGTGCATCCACACTCCCTAAACCATGAATCAGCAAACCCTCACCAACAATCTCACCAACACGCATGCGGGGATTAAGCGAGGCAAATGGATCTTGAAATACCATTTGCAGATTTTTGCGCTCTGTTCTAAGCGATTGCGCGTCTAATTTAGCTAAATTCTTCCCTTGAAACAGCACTTCACCGCTGTCCAAAGGTTGCAATTGTAACAGACAACGTGCCAAGGTGGATTTACCAGAACCAGATTCACCGACTATAGCTAATGTAGAGCCCGCTTTAAGCGCAATACTGACGTCATCTAGTGCTTTAATTTTTGTTTGCCCAAAACCAAAACGCCCACTGCTTTGGGAGTAGGTTTTAACCAAATGATTGGCCTGCAAAATAATGTTGCTGGCATCAATCTTGGTCATGCTGCAACCTTGCTATCTTTTAGCCAAGCGTAATCAATGGGCTTAAGCTGTTTTTTACCTTCATAATCAGGCACGCAGGCCAACAAAGCTTTGGTATAAGGATGCTGAGGTTTTTCTAGCACTTGTTTTTTTGTACCCGTTTCAACAATCTCGCCTCTAAACATCACGATCACATCATCTGCAATATCAGTTACAACGCCAAAATCGTGCGTAATAAATAACATTGCCATGTTCATGCGCGTTTTAAGCTCATCTAGTAATTGCAAAATTTGTGCTTGCACGGTCATATCCAGCGCTGTCGTTGGTTCATCTGCGATTAATAATGCTGGTTCGCAGGCAATACTCATTGCAATCATCACGCGTTGGCGCTGGCCGCCAGACAATTCATCTGGATAACTATTTGCGCGCTCCATTGGGATACCGACTTGCTGCAATAAGCTTTCAACGCGCAATTTCAAACCAGAACCTTTTAAGCCTAGATGTGCCGTGAGCGATTCACCAATTTGATAACCGACAGTTAAAACAGGGTTAAGTGAAGTCATCGGTTCTTGAAAAATCATGCCGATTTTAGCGCCGCGTATTTTCTGCAAAGCTTTATTATCTAGTTGAGCAATATTTTGACCTTTAAATATGACGCTGCCAGTTGATTGCAATTGTTTAGATAGCAAACCCATTATGCTGAGTGCCGTTAAGCTTTTTCCACTGCCAGATTCACCGACGATACAAGTCGTTTTGCCAGCGGATAAACTTAACGTTGCATCTTTGACCAAAAATCGATTCGGCTCGTTTTTTGGCGTGACGGTTAAATGGCTGATGTTTAGAATTTCGCTCATGGTTTACTCAATGTTGTAAACAATCGTCACCACAACGCGCGCAGTTTTATTGATGGTGGATTTGTCGTAAACGCCGCCATAGCTATCATCACCCGCATCGCCACCTACTGGTAAGATATAAAATGCACCTTGGCTGGCCGATTTCATCACACCTACTTTTACCCCATCTTGCTTAACAAATTCTGTCGCGCGACTGCGTGCATTTTTAGTGGCATCGGCAATTAAAGACATTTTGATGGCTTCTAGATTACCGACTAGATAATTAGGCGGCTGCGCGGATACTGGATGATTTTCTGCGCGTAATTGCAAAAATGCTTTATTTGCAGCGGTAATTTTAGTTAAATCTTGACTTGTGACACGGATATTTTGATAAGCATCAAAGCCATTTTGCACTTGGCGCGGCGTATCTTTTACAAATATCTCTTCATAATGCGGGCCAATCGTTTCAACATCTGCTGACCAAGTTTCATTGCCCAAACCTTGTTTAGTCAAAAACGCTTCGACTACTTTTCGCTCTTTTGCCAAACTTTCCAATGCGCTTGCTTGCGTCAGTTGTGATACACCAATAGTGATTGCCCATTCTGCGCTATCTGCCTTAATCGGCTTTTCGGCCAAACCTTTTACGGTAATCGATTGTTGTCCAGCAACCGCACGCTTAGCTTGTACGCCCAATATAAACGCTGCACTTGCCATGCCAATCGCCAATAATAAACCCAGCACGATAATGGCAGTTGAAAACTGTTTATTCTCTGTCTGTCTATTCTCGGACATATATTCCTCTGATTAGCTGCCGCGATTCACTAGCGACGCAATAAATTAACCACTTCGCTCAGTTTACAACGTTTTTGTTCGCCCGCTTGCAATAAGGGTTTTATGGATAGTTCATTTGCCGCTGCTTCATCATCACCGATAATCGCTGCAAAATGCGCGCCGCTTCTATCCGCTTTTTTCATTTGTGATTTAAAGCTGCCACCACCTGCATGCAATACGACACTTAAACCAAAACTGCGTAAGGCTTCTGCTGTCATAAACGCTTGTTTTTCAGCTAAATCGCCCACGTTAACCAAATAAATATCTGGTGAATTTGTAGCAATCACACCATACTCTTGCATCAATAAGAACACGCGCTCCAAACCAATACCAAAACCGCAGGCAGGCGTAGCGTTCCCACCCAAACGCTCTACTAAAGCGTCATAACGTCCACCACCTGCAATCGTTCCTTGCGCACCAAGCTTTGTCGTCACCCATTCGAACACGGTGCGATTGTAATAATCCAAACCACGCACTAGGCGATGATTAATCACAAAAGCAATGCCTGATCCATTCAGCAAGTGACAGAGCTTTTCAAAATGGGTTCGACTCGCCTCACCTAAACAATCCATCAATTTAGGTGCTGCTTCGCACAACTCCTGCATGCGCGGATTTTTTGTATCCAAGATACGCATCGGGTTTGTATGCAAACGGCGTTTTGCATCTTCATCCAGTAAATCCAAATGTTGCTCAAAATAATGGATTAAGTTTTGACGGTATTCCGCACGCTCACTTGCATCGCCAATACTATTGATCTGTAATTCAACATCCGTAATACCCAGTTCACGCCACAATCTCGCCAGCAAGACGATTTGTTCTGCATCCACATCTGGGCCATCAAAACCAAAGGCTTCTACACCAACTTGGTGAAACTGGCGCTGGCGTCCTTTTTGCACATTCTCATGCCTAAACATGGGCCCTGAATACCACAAACGTTGCGGGCCATTGTAAGTTAAATTATGTTCGACCACCGCCCGCACGCAGCCTGCCGTGCCTTCTGGGCGCAAAGTGAGTTTGTCACCATTCAGTTTGTCTTCCCACGCGTACATTTCTTTTTCCACGATATCGGTATGTTCACCCACCGAGCGTACAAACAAATCGGTCGGCTCTACAAGCGGCATGCGAATATTATTGTAGCCATATTGACCCAATATATGCCTTGCTGTGTCTTCTAGCTTAAACCATAGCGGTGTCGCTTCTGGCAAAATATCGTAGAAGCCTTTTATACTTTGAAATTTTGTATTACTGGATTTGGTATTAGACACGATTTATATTGGAACACGATTTATGTTAGAAATGGTACAGCCGTTATTTAGTTAATCGATTGAATTGGAATGGTTTTTTGCACTACTGCGACACGCAATTTACCGCCTTCGGCATAATTTCTTTGTACATACGCTTCTACAATCGCCTGAAATTCTTGCGCAATATAATCACCTTTTAAAGTGACCGTTTTTTCACCATCTACGAAAACGGGCGCAACCGGCGTTTCGCCTGTGCCAGGCAAACTAATGCCGATGTTGGCCAATTTAGATTCACCAGGCCCATTTACCACGCAACCCATCACAGCCACGCTCATATCTTCTACACCAGGATAAGCGCTGCGCCAAACTGGCATTTGTACGCGCAAATAGCTCTGGATTTGCATGGCCAACTCTTGAAAATAGGTTGAGGTGGTACGACCGCAACCAGGGCAAGCCGTGACTAACGGTGTGAATGAGCGAATACCCATTGTCTGTAAAATCTCTTGCGCAACAACTACTTCTTTTGTTCGAGATTCGTTTGGTTCTGGCGTTAAGCTCACGCGAATCGTGTCGCCAATGCCTTGTTGCAACAGTAATGACAATGCCGCAGTAGAAGCAACAATGCCTTTAGAACCCATACCTGCTTCAGTTAAGCCTAAATGTAACGGGTAATCACAACGATTAGCTAAATCCACATAGACCTTTACTAAGTCTTGCACATTGCTAACTTTGCAAGAAATGATAATTTGATTAGGGTCTAAACCAATATCAACCGCTTGTTGCGCGCTTTCTAAAGCGGATTGTATCAATGCTTCACGCATCAAGGCATCCGACGATAATGGCTCTACAAGCTTCGCATTATCATCCATCATCTGCGCCATTTTTGCTTGGTCTAAACTGCCCCAGTTAACACCTATGCGCACTGATTTTTTGTATTGAATCGCAGCTTCAATCATCGCCGCAAATTGCTCATCGCGCTTGCTGCCTTTGCCCACATTACCAGGGTTAATGCGATATTTAGCCAAACTTTTTGCACAATCAGGATAAGCCGCTAGTAATTTATGGCCGTTATAGTGAAAATCGCCGACCAAAGGAACATTGCAACCTAACGCATCTAAACCCGCGCGAATATTGCCTACTTGCGCGGCGGCTTCTGGTGAATTAACGGTAATGCGTACGACTTCACTACCCGCTTGCCACAACTCAAACACTTGTTGGATAGTGGCTTGCGCATCGGCGGTATCTGTATTCGTCATACTTTGCACCACGACAGGAGCATTAACAGTGCCATATAAGCCACCGCCTACTGGCACATTGCCTATCATGACTTGACGGGTAATTCTACGCATGAATAACGACTCTACAATTCCAATGATTCTAATTTAAGTTATTCTAACTTTAGTCGCGCAACATTCACGCGCGTATGCGGCGCCAAATCGACGGATTTTCCGTTCACCATTAAACTCGCGCCGGCGGCATTACCAAACACTAAATCCAAAGGCGGCTTGGCTTCTACTGTTTGACGACTGCCCGCAAAAATGATTTTATTGTAAATCTGTTTTCCGCTTGCATCTGTCACGCTCACCCATGTTTCTTGGCTAGCAGCGAACTCTAGGTGAATCAAACCGACATCAGCAACTGGCGCATTAACTGGCGTTGCGGGATTTAAAACTAGTTGTGCACTTGCAGTAGCAGAAGTATTGGCCACTGGTTGCGTTGGTGTTGGATTCGATGATGTTGTAGCAGGAGTTTGATTCACTCCTGAAACATCCCCAGACGCAGGCGGTGGAAGTGTAATTTCAGTAGATGGAGCAACGTCACCTGCAGGTGCAATTTCAGCGGGCTGCTCAGTCCGCTCCGCTGCTGGCAAAGCTTGCTGCGGCAACGATTCTAATTTATCAGCATTAGCAGTTGGTACAGTCGGACTTGGTTTTTCAATATAATGCTGATAAAAAAGCCATGCAGCTATTGCCAATATAAATAGTACAACTAATGCAATATATCGCCCTGTTTTGGGCTTTTTATAGCCTGTCACTTTCATGGTGCTGCTGGGTTTTAGCATAAAAGCCAAAGGCTGCTTACTTGGCACCAAAACATTGTAGGCATCTAACAACGGGTCTGCTTCTAGCTTAAGTAATTTGGCGTAGTTGCGAATGAATCCTCTCACAATTGTGGATTCTGGCAACGCTGAAAAATTATCCGCTTCAATCGCCTCAATCTGCTTATTGCTTATTTTAAGTTTGCTCGCCACATCATTTAACGACAAGCCTTGCTTTTCACGCGCGATACGCAAAGCGCCGCCGCAACGCGAACGTGAATAAGCATCCGACTGATTGGCATCAGTAGCTGAGGCGGTGATTGTATTCACATTTTCCAGTTCAACTGTTTTTTTCGCTTCATCATTATCGGTATTTTTACGTGCCATATTGTCGCCTTACGTTTAGCAAATGATTATTGACCGCTTATTAACCAGCCAGTTTGTTCAGATTTTGGATACTGCTGACGCAATTGCAGCGCATAGCTCGCCTCATTATCTCGCCCACCTAAAACACGCTCAATCTTAATAGCCAACCACAATGCCTCTGGGCTGGACGCAGCGATTAAAACATTTTGCAGACTAGTTTTTGCAGCGACTACCTCACCACGTTTAAATTGGATTTCTGCCAATTGATAAGCCGCTGAATACGTTAATGGCTGTAATTGCAGCGCTTTATTCAAATAGATTTCCGCATTTGCAGTATCGTTTTTACGTGCAGAACAAATCCCCGCATTGGCGTAGGCCAAATTTGGCGTCGCATAAAGCGGATTTTTTACCGCCTCTAAAAAATGCGTAATCGATTCATCATAGCGTTTTCTTGCACACAAAAAGCTACCGTAATTATTATGTGATTCCGAACTCTTAGGATCAGTCTGAATGGCTTTTTTAAAATTAGCATCCGCTTTAGCATCTTCACCCAAAGCCGCTTGTACCAATGCCAAACCATTATAGGCTGGCGAATAATTCGGGTCGATCTTCGTAGCGATAGTAAATTCATTTAATGCGATTTCATATTTACTCTGCTGCAAATAAGCTGCGGCTAAATCGCTATGTGCGCGTGCGCGTTCGGTATCAGCAGATTCGCCGTAAATACCCTGGCTACTACTTTGCGTGGTAGTTACGCAAGCTGCTAATGGCAAAGTTAACAACCCAAATGCCAGCATTTTTATTGATTTTACGTGTATCAATTTCCTTAAACTTGCTAAATCTACGCTTGTTAAACTTAACTTCATGCAACCGCCTCAATGGGAATACTTTTCTTAGCTTGGTTGAGCTGGCTACGTTTAGTTTTATCTAACACTTTGCCCGCCAATTGCCCACATGCCGCATCAATATCATCACCGCGCGTTTTACGCACAGTCACGATATAGCCTGCTTGCATTAAAATATCACGGAACACGCGAATATGGCTAGGCTTAGACGTTTCGTAACCGCTGTTAGGGAACGGATTAAATGGAATCAAATTCAGCTTGCATGGCACATTTTTAATCACATCCAACAACTGATGCGCATGTTCAACCGTATCATTTACGCCGTCCAGCATCACATATTCAAACGTCACAAAATCGCGCGGTGCTTTTTCTAAATAGCGATTACATGCTGCTATTAATTCTTTAATTGGATACTTTTTATTGATTGGCACAATTACATCGCGCAACGCATCATTCGGCGCATGCAGACTGACGGCCAATGCAACAGGACAGTCTTCTTTCAACCTATCCATCGCCGGCACAATGCCGCTGGTGGAAAGCGTGACACGACGACGGCTTAAACCATACGCGCTGTCATCCAGCATAATCTGCATGGCAGTCACGACATTATCGTAATTAGTTAACGGTTCGCCCATGCCCATCATCACCACATTTGAAATGATGCGGTCATTGGCAGAAAGCAGATCATAACCACTTTCTGAGCGTAACGATTTATTAGCGATCGCCAACTGCCCAATGATTTCTGACACACTTAAATTGCGGTTAAAACCCTGCGCGCCGGTACTACAAAATGTGCAAGCCAATGCACAACCCACTTGGCTGGAAATACACAAAGTACCACGGTCATCTTCTGGGATAAATACGGTTTCAATGCTACTGGCAGCACCAGTTTTAAGGTCATCTGTGCCGATTAACCATTTGCGCGTACCGTCATTAGATATTTGCTCTAACTGCACATTCGGCAAAGTAATTTCAGTACTTAATGCTAATTTTTCACGTAAATTTTTGGCAATATCTGTCATCTGCGCAAAATCGTGCACACCAAAATGATGCATCCAGCGCATCAATTGCTTGGCGCGAAAAGGCTTCTCACCGATACTTGCAAAGTAATCGGCGAGTTGTGGTTGATTGTAATTTAATAAATTAATCAAATACTTAACCTTTAAATAACATCAAAAAGTTAACGCTAAAATTAACCAAAGAAATATTTAATTTCAATCGCTGCGTTTTCAGCAGAATCACTACCATGCACAGCATTTGCATCGATACTTTCAGCAAAGTCTGCGCGAATCGTACCAGCAGCCGCATCTTTAGGGTTTGTTGCGCCCATCAAATCACGATTTTTCAACACAGCGCCTTCGCCTTCTAACGCTTGAATCATTACAGGGCCAGAAATCATGAATTTAACTAAATCGTTAAAAAACGGACGTGCTGCGTGCACAGCATAGAAACCTTCAGCCTCAGCTTTAGTCAATTGCGTCAATTTAGCTGCAACGATTTTTAAACCGGCGTTTTCAAAACGCGTATAAATTTGACCAATCACGTTTTTTGCCACTGCGTCAGGTTTGATAATGCTAAGGGTACGCTCTACTGCCATTTGAAACTCCACAAGATTTAAAATAAAAATAATTAAATGAACAACTTAGAAAGATGCAAATTCTAACATTTTTGATGGATTTGATAAACCATAAAAATTATTATTCCAATTGCATTACTTACAAGATAAATTTTGTTTATAGAAATTGCATAACCTAATTTTATCTTTCAAATTAATAAAAGACCTCATCAATTCCTACAAAAAAATCCGTATCTATCCTATACGTTAGGTAGATGATGTTCACTAATATTCGTATTACACCTCAGTTGTTAAAAACTGATTTCACCGCTTAATTTAGGAGAATGATATGAATACGATTAAAACTAATCCACTTTTTTCATTAAAGGCAGGCTTATTGATTGCAGCTAGCTGTTTTGCATTAAGCAACCCTGCTTTTGCAGATGAAGAATTTTACGGCACCGTTGAAAGCCGTCCGGCTGAAAATCCTGGCATTTGGGTCGTTAGTGGTCAACAGGTTGAAGTGACGGATAAAACGAAAATTGATAATGATCACGGCCCGTTAGTTGTGGGCTCATGTGTTGAAGTTGAGCACAAAAAAGGTGTAGTAAAAGAGCTTGAGTCTGCCAAGCCAGTTAAATGTGGTAAAAAATAATTAACTGAAGATTTTTGTTACAAAAAAAGAGGCTATAGCCTCTTTTTTCATTTATTCACTTTCACTCACTCAATTTAATTCTTGCGCTTTAAAGTTTTGAGTGATTTTCGAGCATCGTCTTTACTCGCATCAAAAATATGAACCGATAACGATATCTCGCGCAGAAAACAACCTAAGCCAACAATCAAGCTTGCCATGGTGACAATAAATAAAATTGAAACGATGCGCGATGGGTCAATATGGACCACTGCACCTACAAATAAAGCACCAATAACCAGTGAAACAAACAGTGCAGATGCGGTGCATAGCGTAATGGCCCAATGCACCCACGATGCGCGAACAGATAATATAGATAACTCGTTTAATTTATTTTGAGGCAATGCAATTTCCGTTTCGTTTAGCACTCTATAACGGTCAACTATTCGGCCAAGTCGGCCTGTAAGTACGCTTAAAATGGCGCCGATGCCGGTTAGCAAAAATACAGGTGCAACGGCTAATTGAATCACATGTGCGACGTTGGTTAAATTTTCGGTAATAATTTGCATATGCTTTTTGTATTCAAAATAATGGATTAAACCCATTTTAACGGTATCGCTTGAAAGTTAAAAGCATGAAAATCAAAAGCATGTCCGGCACGAATTGTGGCAAAATCTCATCATGGAAATAAAGCAAGATAACGTGAACACACAAGGTAATATGAAAACAATAGTCGCCACCTGCCCAGCTTGCGGTTTGTTGTGCGACGATGTACTCATTGAAAATAAACAATCACGCATCAAGGTTTTAAATACGGCCTGTCCAAAAAGCATCCAGTTTTTTGAGCAACCTTTAAGTGATGACTCACCAAAAATTAATGGTGAATCTGTTACTTTAAAACAAGCAATTTCACACGCTGCAGGTTTATTAAAAACCAGCAAAAAACCTTTATTTGCAGGCTTAAGTACGGATGTGCAAGGTTTTCGTGCCATTTATAATTTGGCGAATAAAACCAATGGCAGCTTACAACACATAAACGCGCAAAGCATGGCGCGTAATATGGCGGTACTACAAAGTTCTGGCTGGCAAACGACAACGCTGACTGAAGTAAAAAATCGTGCAGATGTGATTGTGTGTATTGGCACGGACATTGTTTCGCACAACACGCGATTTTTTGAGCGTTTTGTATGGTTAAGTAATCAACAATCTGACGCCATGTTTATAGATTCTAAGCAACGTGAAGTGATTTATATTGGCGAAAATCTCAACACCAAAGCAGGCGCTTCACCAGATGGCAAACAACCCACCTCACTCAATTGCAGCACAGCTGATTTATCTGAAATAATGGCGGTTTTACGTGCTTTAATCGCTGGAAAAATACTGAAAACACTAAGCGTGGCTGGTATTCAAATAAGTGATTTAATCGCAGTGGCTGACAAATTAAAAAAAGCCAAATATGCTGTGCTGGCTTGGATTGCAAAGGATCTAGATTTTCCACATGCAGAACTTACGATTCAAAGCATTACCGAAACAGTGGCTTTACTTAACCAAAATGATAACAACAGCACAGGCCGCGCGGCAGGCTTATCACTAGGTGGCAGCGATGGTGATACAACCGCCAATAACGCCAATACTTGGTTGAGTGGTTTTAGCCTTAATAATGAAAAAACTGACCATGATGCGATAGTTTGGGTAAATAGTTTTAATGCCAAAATATTGCCAACACAAACACCTCACCCATTGATTGTTTTAGGTAATGCCAATACAAAACTCGAACAAACGCCCGATGTATTTATCCCCATTGCCACACCCGGCTTAGATTGCGGCGGCACATTATTTAGAGTGGATTCAGCTGTGATTCTGCCATTAAAAAAAGTACGTGAAAATAATTTGCCGACATTAAGTGAAGTTGCGCGCCAGATTGAGGCTTTGCTTAAGTGATTACACATTTAAAAAATGGCAGAATTTACTGTCCAGTCATGGGTGCAGATGGTGTTGTACAGGATATTTATATTCGCGATGGTAAAATTATTGCCAAGCCAGCCAGCCATGAAAAAATAAGCCAAACTCTTGATTTAACTGGAAAAATTGTGATGGCTGGCGCGATTGATATGCACAGCCATATCGGTGGTGGCAAGGTAAATATCGCGCGCATGATGTTGCCCGAATTCCAAGAAAGCAAAAGCTATAGCGAACCAGAAGCGCATATTTGCACGCCGAATTGCAACCATCACGCAACGCCAAATACCAGCGATACCGGCTTTAGATATATTGAAATGGGTTATACCGCTGCTTTTGAGCCTGCGATTTTGCCGATTAATGCACGCCAGGCACATCTTGAAATGGCTGACACACCGATGATAGACAAAGGCGGCTACGCCATGCTCGGCAATGACGATTACTTTTTGCGCCTATTAAGTAGCAATGCAGACCAAAAAGTGATTAATGACTACGTTGCATGGACATTGCACGCGACACAAGCAATTGGCATTAAAGTGGTTAATCCTGGTGGCATTTCGGCATTTAAATTCAATCAACGCCGATTAGATTTAGACGAAAATCATAGTCATTACCAAATTTCACCACGCCAAATTCTAAAAAGTTTAAGTCGTGCAGTGCATGATTTAGGCATCGCCAAGCCTTTGCATGTACATTGCAACAATTTGGGCGCCGCAGGAAATTTTGAAACCACACTCAATACGATGGGTGCGTCTGACGGCGTACCCATGCATTTGACACATATTCAATTTCACAGTTACGGTGCAGAAGGCGACAAAAAATTCTCATCCGCCGCCGCTCAAATTTCAGAAGCATTAAATAAAAACAAACACATCACCGCCGATGTTGGGCAAATTCTGTTCGGACAAACTGTCACTGCTTCTGGCGATAGCATGATGCAGCACCTAAACGCCAAGCACGCCAATCCAAAAAAATCAGTGATTATGGATATTGAATGCGATGCGGGCTGTGGCGTGGTGCCGTTTAAATATCGTGATCAAAATTATGTAAACGCGCTGCAATGGGCGATTGGATTGGAAATTTTTCTGTCAGTTGAAGATCCGTGGCGCATATTTTTAACGACAGATCACCCAAATGGCGCGCCGTTTACAAGCTATCCACATTTGATTCGCTTGCTGATGGATAAAAATTTTAGAAATGAAGCGTTTGCCAAACTTAACCTAGACGCGCAAGCGATGAGCAACTTAACCAGTTTAGATCGCGAATATAGCTTATATGAAATCGCGATTATGACGCGTGCAGGCGCGGCTAAATTAATCGGCTTAAATGATCGCGGCTATTTAGGCGTTGGCGCAGCGGCAGATATTACAATTTACACAGATCAACCGAACCGTGAAGCCATGTTTGCCAAGCCTGATTACGTATTTAAAGATGGTGAATTGGTTGTAAAAGATGGCAAAGTAATCAAAGTGGTTTGGGGTAAAACGCATACGGCAAAACCTGCATTCGATATTGGTGTGGAACAAGGTTTGAAACAATATTTCGATAAATACCATACGATTCAATTAGATAACTTTAAAATATCGAATGATGAAATCGCCGAAGATGGCCGCGGTGGCATTATCACTCACACGAATCAACTTTAAAACCGCATGATTATCAACTCAATAAAAATCGATGACACATTCGCGGAAGCATTCAATATGCGCGGCACGCGCGTGATTATCACGGCACTCAACCATAAATGGGCTTATCACGCTGCAAACGCCATGACAGGTTTTGCTACCAGTGTGATTGGCTGTGGCGTTGAGGCAGGAATTGAGCGGGAGTTATCGGCAGATGAAACGCCAGATGGCAGACCAGGCATCAGTATTTTAATGTTTGCGATGGGCAGCAAAGTATTAATGCAACAGCTGGAAACCCGCATGGGGCAATGTATTCTAACCTGCCCTACCGCCGCTGCGTTTGCAGGCATTGAATCTGATGATCAAATCAGTTTAGGCAAACATTTGCGCTACTTTGGCGATGGTTATCAAACGTCTAAACTTATCCAAGATAGCAATGGAAAATCAAAGCGCTATTGGCGCATTCCTGTGATGGACGGCGAATTTCTCGTGCAGGAAACCACTGGAATGGTACGCGCGATTGGTGGTGGTAATTTTTTGATTTTAGCCACCTCGCAAACTGCCGCTTTGCACGCAGCAGAAACTGCGATTGAAGCCATGAAACAAGTGCCCAATGTCATCATGCCATTTCCAGGCGGCGTAGTGAGATCTGGCTCTAAAGTGGGCAGCAAATATCCGAAAATGTTCGCCTCAACCAATGATGCTTTTTGTCCAACATTAAAAGGTTTGGTGAATAGTGAGTTAAGTGACGAGATTGAAAGCGTGATGGAAATTGTGATTGATGGGCTGTCATTTGATGATATCGCAACATCCATACGCGTTGGCATTCAAGCCATTTGCGATTTAGGTGAAGTCAGCGGCGTAAGGCGTATTTCCGCAGGTAATTATGGCGGAAAATTGGGCCCACATCATTTTAAATTACATGAAATTATGGGTGTCGCTTCATCATGAGTGCGCTTACATTCACGCCTAAATCGGATTCGGCGTACAACATTGATTGCCGCCGCTTAACGCCTAACATTTTGGCTAACTTAACTGCCGCTCAAATCGAAAACTTAAGCTTACTTAACACTAAAAACTCACCAAAAATTACCGATTGCTTTGATATTTCAGGAACAGACGCCAATCATATTATTTTCAAAAACACGCATCATCAACTGGATTATATTGGCCATAAAATGTCGCACGGAACAATCACCATTGAAGGTGATTGCGGCGATTTTTTAGGTGCAAATATGCGTGGCGGCAATATCATTTGCCATGGCAATGCTAATGATCGTGTTGGTGATCAAATGCGGCGCGGCTTAATTTTAATCGCTGGCAACGCTGGCGACTATTGCGGCAGTCGCATGATTGCCGGCACAATCGGCATTTATGGCAACATAGGCAGCAATACTGGATTTGCCATGAAACGCGGCACGATCCTACTCACGCAAACACCTAAATTACATGCCACGATTCAAGATTGCGGCACACACACCTTGCCATTTTTAGCCTTACTTTTCAAATCGTTTAGTGCATTCAACACACCATTTAATGCACTTAAAAACTTACGTGTACAGCGTTATGCTGGCGATTTAGCATGTGATGGCAACGGCGAAATACTCATTTGCAATACCAATGTTTCTGCTTAATTATTGAAGGTGTTAAAATAGCTTTTTTAGTAATTGTTAAGTATCACCATGCCTGAAATAAAACCCAAGACCCAGCAAAAGTATCTAACAACCGCCCTATATAAATTCGTCAGCCTGCCTAATTACACTGACTTACAAGCGCCTATTCTTGCTGCCTGCGAAACGCATCATATTAAAGGCACGATATTACTGGCAAGTGAAGGTGTCAACGGCACTATTGCTGGCTTGTCTGACGATATTCAAAAAGTACTGCATTTTTTAAGATCTGAACCTATTTTTGAAGGCAAATTTGCGGATTTAGAACATAAAGAGTCGTTTGCTGATGAACACCCGTTTTACCGCATGAAAGTAAAACTAAAAAAAGAAATTGTGACGCTTGGCGTTGCAGGCGTTAGCCCAACCAAACTAGTCGGCACTTATGTAAAACCACAAGATTGGAATGCGTTAATTAGCGATCCTGATGTGATTTTGATTGATACACGCAACGATTACGAAGTAGATATTGGCACTTTTAAAGGTGCAATTGACCCCAAAACGACTACATTCCGCGAATTTCCAGAGTACGTGGCAAAAAACCTAGATAAAACCAAACACAAAAAAGTCGCCATGTTTTGTACGGGCGGAATTCGTTGCGAAAAAGCCAGCAGCTACATGATGGACCAAGGCTTTGAAGAGGTGTATCACCTGCAAGGCGGCATTTTAAAATATCTAGAAACGGTGGATGAAAAAGATAGTCTGTGGCAAGGCGAATGTTTTGTTTTTGACCAGCGCGTAGCGGTTAAACACAATTTAGAAGTGGGCGAATTTGATCAATGCTACGCCTGTCGTCATCCGCTCTCACCCGCTGAAATGCAAAGCCCCCAATACACTCCTGGCATTTCCTGCCCTTACTGCTACAACACGATTAGTGAGGAAAAGCGCGCGAGTTTAACCGAAAGGCAAAAGCAAGTAATTTTAGCCAATCAACGCGGAGAAGCGCATATTGGTGAAAAGCAAAAATAATAATAAAAAAGCCACTCAAAGAGTGGCTTTTTTATTATTGGTGGAGCTGGCGGGAATCGAACCCGCGTCCGCAAATCCTCCACAGACAGTTCTACATACTTAGCCTTGTTGTTTGATTTAATGTGCAACACACCAACAGACAAGCAGTTTGCACACGAGTCAC
>Ga0123388_1083191_pt1 | contig 26164 bp, 24 predicted proteins | sample T0HHNO3metaT_FD_89916 | JGI IMG/M metagenome (GOLD analysis project Ga0123388, IMG submission 89916) | Methane-oxidizing artificial microbial communities from Washington, USA to study methane cycling - T0-HHNO3 metaT (Metagenome... | ecosystem: Engineered > Modeled > Simulated communities...
CAAAGGGCAGAGAGTCGCCAAGTTGCGTTATTGCAATAGTTAACGACTAAATTGACAGAGAATCTGTGTGGGTATTTTGATTAAGTGAGTGGAATTTTTAAATCACTCGCCCATTAATACATGCTAATAGGCGAGTTTATTTAAAGTGGAATTATTTAATTGCTGGAAATTTAGATTCAAGGCGATCCTCTAACTCGCCGATATAAGCGGAAAGCGAGTTGCCAGATACGTCAATTGCATGGTGAATATCCACGCTTAAACCATCTAATTTGGTTAACAAATCAGATTTAGACTCTGCTTGAATGACCGCTTGTTTTTGAATTTCAGCATCCATAAATTGACGTAACTCGGTAAAACGTGACGCTTCTGCCTTATCGGCTAATTCGCGGTTGGTTTGTAATTCTTTGGCATGTCTGCGTGCTTCAAACAAAACCGACGTTTGCAGATAAACGATAAAAATAAGAAAAAGTGCAGTCAGCAAAGCAATCATGCCCAACATCACCAAACCAAGCGGCGCGTTGACTTCGGTAATGCCTAAATTAAGTGTTGTTGGCGCCATAATAGTGGGCCAATTAAGTACCATAAATACTAAAAACAAGCCTAAAACGCCGAGTAAGATTAATGCACGAACTTTCATTTTGTGTCCTTTTTGATTTGAATAAGAGACTGAAACGAGTTTTATTGCTAGATTTTAGCTATTAACTAATTGTTAAGTTTCTAAAGTTTAGTTCAAAAAGCGCAAAAATGGTTGTGTAATTCATATTAATTAACATTGCACGTAGCGATAGTTAACCTTATTTTTAGACTAAAAAATGGCTTTAATCACTTTTGTGATATTGGTCATCTACTGATTAGACTTTATCTGGATGTGAAATAGCAGACTCTGGAAGGCCGAATATTTTATCGAACGCCCACGTGAACGTGATTGCATAGATAAAGAACACCAGCAATATGCCCATTTCGGCGTAAAAAGCATTGAGCAGCGAAATGTTTAGCCAATAAGCCATCAGTGGCACCAACATTGTCACTAATCCGCCCTCAAAACCAATACCATGCGCCAAGCGCCGCCAGACGGAGCGGCCTTTAATGATTTGGCGCGATTCCCAGCGCTCGAAAATCGCATTGAAAACGTAATTCCATGCCAATGCAATTGTCGACATAATAGCCGCTAAAGTGAGTGCAGAGGAAGCTGACGCATCGAATGCAAAACCGATTATTGGGCTTATTAGTGCGATTGCACCAAGTTCATAAAGTAGGGCTTGAACGACTCTGCGGGTGGTAGGTGTCATATAGATGATTCTTAAATAAACTCTAAAAGACTATATCTTTATTGGAGTTAGGTGGATGTGAAATAATTTACTGTTGATTGAGTTTGTAATAGGACAAATTTAAATTGTGATCTGTCCCTTTTTTCCTACACAGCTTTGGGCGATCGGGTTGACTGAAAGATTAGCCGTTTGCGTTACTATGTAACAGTGCCTTTTTCATTTTGATACAATCGAGCGAAAAGCCTCGTGGTGAGTGATATTGAGAAACTGTTTCACCAACAAATCCTAATTTGCGATAGAAAGGTGCGGCATTTAGCGTAGCCTCAAGATAGAGAGGAACATCCGCACCTTCTGTTAAGGCAATTGCCTCTAAATGCTTAACTATCGCTGTACCAAGTCCCTTATTCTTATGTTGCGGGTCAACGAAAATTGCATCAATTTGATTATTCGTGGTATCTAGTGCTCCGCAGGCGACAATAGCACCATCAATTTCAACAACATAAATGTACTGCTCAACAAAATTTGTGAAGCCTTCGGTTGGCGAGTCACCGTCTGTCCATGCGGCTAGCAAATCATCTGGATAGAATCCTTTGCATAAAACCTGAATGGAAACATTGCGGATATCAAAAACTGCTTGTGCATCCAGTGAAATTGCTTTTCGAATAATCATTGTGACAGTGTAATGGAGATGAGTGTTGTAACGCCTAACGTAAAGCAGACCCCAAAAAAGAACTTAATCTTTTATTGAGGCCTGTTGATAAGAAAATCACTTCACCATCAATCATTTTTTATTCAATTGGTTGTGAATTTTTAATATGCCTATTTTTTTAATAATCTGCTTTATAAACGCACTTGACTTAACCTACTTGAGAGCAGAAAAAATATTATTCTTAATCGTTTCCATCTCACCAATACCATTCACAAATACATGCTTCGGTGCGCCTTGTAAGCCGCTGTTTGCCCAATCGACATAGTATTTAACCAATGGTTTGGTTTGGCTGTGATACACGTTTAAACGATTCTTGACCACCTCTTCTTTGTCATCATCGCGCTGCACTAAGTCTTCACCTGTAACGTCATCTTTGCCCGCCACTTTGGGTGCGTTAAATTTAACATGGTAAGTACGGCCAGAAGCAGGGTGGCTGCGGCGGCCACTCATGCGCTCTACGATTGCTTCATCTGGCACGTCGATTTCAACCACGTAATCAATGCCAACGCCTGCTTCTTTCATGGCTTCGGCTTGCGGAATCGTGCGTGGAAAGCCGTCGAATAAAAAACCGTTTGCACAGTCGGCTTCTTTGATGCGCTCACTGACTAAGCCGATAATCACAGCATCTGGCACTAAACCGCCGCTATCCATAAACGCTTTGGCTTCCAAGCCTAGTGGCGTGCCCGCTTTCACCGCAGCGCGCAACATGTCACCGGTAGATATTTGCGGAATATTGAATTTTTCGCGTAAGTGGGTGGCTTGTGTGCCTTTGCCTGCGCCTGGTGCGCCAAGTAAGATGATTCGCATGATATTGGTCTTTATTTAAAATGTGTATTGAAGGGATTGATTGAGTTTTAAAAAATTAAGGATTTTAAAATTGAAGCGTGTGAATTTTGATCATTTAAGCCGTTTTGAATGGTTAAGATTATATCAAACAAGACAATTGTCTAGAAGTTGCTGCCAAGATAGTTGCTAATAGTGACAAATTCGGCAACGCTCAGATTTTCTGCACGTAATTGTGGGTTAATGTTGAGCGCAGCAAAGCCTGCGTCATCCAACAACCCTTTCAACGTATTGCGCAAAGTTTTGCGGCGCTGGCCAAAAGCTGCCAATACAACTTTGTAAAACAGTTTGGTATTGTTGGCCACAAAAGGCAATGTGGCATGCGGCACGCAACGTACAAAAGCCGACTCCACTTTTGGCGCTGGCTCAAACGCTTCTGGCGGTACGGTGATTAAATACTCCATTGCCAGATAATATTGCAACATGACTGAAAGCCGCCCGTATGCTGATGTAGAAGGTTGCGCCACCATGCGCTCGACCACTTCTTTTTGCAGCATAAAGTGCATGTCGATGATATGGCTAACATTATCAAGCAAGTGAAACAAAATGGGGGTGGAAATGTTGTAAGGCAGGTTTCCTGTCACTCTCAGATTGCTACCCAAACTTGAAAAATCGAATTTAAGCGCATCCACATTATGAACGGTCAGCGTGTTTTTTGCGTAAGCAGGTTTCGCATATTCTGCCTGCATCCAGGACACAATATCGCGGTCGATTTCAACTACATGTAAGTGCTGGATTTTTGCTAAAAGTGGTTTGGTTAATGCGCCAAGTCCTGGCCCAATTTCTACGATGATTTGATTATCTTGTGGGTTAATCGCTTCAATCAAGCTGGTAATAATGCCTTGGTCGGTTAAAAAATTTTGACCGAATCTTTTTTTTGCAACGTGTTTCATTTATGTTGATTACTCACTAATTCAATGGCTAATTTAATCGCACTTAACATGCTGCCAGTATCAATATTGCCTGTGCCTGCCAAGTCTAGCGCCGTTCCGTGGTCGACTGAGGTGCGGATGATTGGAAGCCCAAGCGTCACATTAACGCCTTCGCCAAAACTGGCGTGTTTTAGAACAGGCAAACCTTGATCGTGGTACATGGCTAGTACGGCGTCTGCTTTGCTCAAATGGTGTTTGGCGAACAAAGTGTCAGCCGGTAATGCGCCGATTAACTGCATGCCTTCACCGCGTAATTGATTTAATACTGGGTTGATAATATCGATTTCTTCGCGTCCTAAATAACCATCTTCACCCGCGTGTGGATTAAGTCCCGCCACTAAAATACGTGGTTGAGTTAACCGAAATTTAGTCACTAAATCGTGATGCAGAATACGAATCGTTGCTTCTAAACTTTTTTTGGTAATCGCGGCAGGCACATCTTTTAACGCCAAATGAATAGTCGCCAGTGCAACTTTCAAACCGCCACCCACTAACATCATCACCACTTGCGGAGTTTTGGTGTAATCCGCCAAAAATTCCGTATGGCCAGTGAACGCAATACCCGCATCATTAATCACGCCTTTATGCACTGGCGCGGTAACAATCGCATCAAACGCACCGCTTAATGTGCCATCTAAAGCGCAGGTTAGTGTATTCAGCACATATTGGCTGTTAAGCGGATTTAAAGTGCCAGCGTTAACGGTTGTTGCGGTGGGAATATGCAATATTTTTAATGATTGTTTGTGATGAAGTCGTGCCGTTTGCGTTAATTCGTATGGCTCAATATCCATGCTGATATTGAGTTGTTGTGCGCGATCTTTTAACACATCCATATCACCAATAATCGTGATATCCGCCGCAATGCCCAATTGCGACAACAATACGCAAATATCGGGGCCGATACCAGCAGGTTCGCCAGAAGTGATTGCGATGCGTGGTATTAAACATTCAACTTGCGGCGTCATGCGGCGTTACTCACGAAAAAATTTCTCCTTACCTATCGCATATATACGGCGTCACAATTTTTTGTTCGCGCCTTGCCTGACTAGCAATTTGAATGTTTTAAAGATACCCAGTCTGGGTTTACAAAGAGGCAAAAAAATCAAATACTTTTAATTACTTTACCGTGAATCTGGCTTGTTAGAATTTATCTTCTAAATGCAACTCAACAAATGCACGGTCACGCAATTCTCTTACCCAATCTTGGTACGCTTCCTCTGATTTACGCGCACGGATTTCTTGGCGTGCTTTTAATCTAGCAGCTTCTTTACTCATATCTTGTTTGCGACGCTCTAGCACTTGAATAATATGCCAGCCAAACGGTGAACGTATTGGTTCACTGATTTCGCCAATGCCAAGCTCATTCATGGTTTTTTCAAATTGTGGCACGGTGTCACCAGGGTTTACCCAACCTAAATCACCACCATTATTCGCGCTGCCATCTTCAGAATATTGGCGTGCCATCTCTTCAAATTTAACGCCATTATCTAAACGTTCTTTAATCGTATCCATCTTTTGCTTGCCGTCTTTTTCAGAAACCACTTCGGTTAATTTGATTAAGATATGTCGCGCATGCGTTTGATCGATCACCAAAGACGAAGCGCCGCCACGACGATTAGTCAGTTTTAAAATGTGAAACCCATTGCCGCTACGAATAGGTTTTGAAACTTCACCCACTTGCATCGGTTTTAGCACTTCTAAAAATAACGCAGGCAGTTGCGTTCCGCTTTTCCAGCCCATTTGGCCGCCTTCTAGCGCATTTGGCGTATCTGAAAAACTGGCAGAAACTTGTGCAAAATCTTTTCCATCAGCCAGTTCTTTTAAAATCTCATCTGTTTTAGCACGGGCTTTATTTAAATCCTCCGGCGTACTGTCTTCTGGTGTGCGCACCAAAATATGCGATATTTCAAACTCATCTTGATCGTCGCCGCGATTCGCCTGAGTGGTTAAATAATTATCAATTTCGCCATCAGAAACGGTTAACTTATTATCTACATCGCGTTCGCGTAAGCGAGAAATGGTAATCTCGTTACGAATATCTTCACGAAATTGCCGCATGGTAATACCATCTTTTTCTAGTGCATCTTTAAATTCTGGCACATCCATTTTATTTTGCGTGGCGATACGTTCAATGGTTTTATCTAACATGGTGTCGTCCACTTTTAGCCCCGTTTGTGCTGCCAGTTGCAATTGCAAGCTATCGACAATCAAACGCTCTAAAATTTGTTTTTCTAACACTTCTTGCGGCGGCAAGGGTGTGCCTTGTTTTTCTAATTGGGCTGAAACGGATTTAATGCGATTGTCCAACTCTTGTTCGGTGATCACGCCTTGATCCACAATGGCGATGATGCGATCCATCTTAACCGGCGCAACACTATTTGTGGCAGCCAACGTGACAGACGGCAATAAAAATAGCATTAAAAACAATAAGTTAAAAACAGTAGTCATTTTGTTGATTAATTTCATCGGTTGTAATTTTGTTGCCTGTAAGTATTAGGGAGTTCACTTGAGCTTAAATAGCCGGGAATATCGCGGCGCAGTAAGTTAAGTGGATTTGAACCAATCGAAGCTAAGCCGCCTAGTTCAAGCTGAAAGAATAGACCATAGTTGGCGTCAGCAGTTGCAGTTTCTACACGTTGAATAACCGTACGCGCCTGCCAACAGCCAGCATCATATTCAATGCCAGCCAAGCTTTCAATCAAGGCTTTTTCGCGTATGGAGTAATTAAATCGACCAACGCCATACCAGCCGCTGGCGATTGGCCATTGTCCAGAAACGTTGATTTGCTCTAAAAATTGTTGCGTATAGCGATAGCCAACATTCAATAGTTTTCCCGGTTCTGGATTGTATCTAGCAAGTAGGTTAGAGCGGACGATGCCTGCATCGTCCGTGTTGTATTGCCAGAACGCATCTAAATTCCATTTATTGGATAATCTTGCCGTCATTGCGGCAATAATGTCAGAGGAGTTATTGGTCGGTTGAATCGTGTTGGGCAACACGACTCTTTGCTTATCAAAATAATAACGTTGCCCAATAGTGGCGGCGAAGCGTTCGATACCCGTGTCTTTATCAATCATGCGCGTGGTGACGGCTAAACTCAATTGGTTGGCATTATTAACCCTATCGTTGCCGGTAAATTGATTTTCAGTAAATAAACTGGTGATGTTTAAATCTGCAAGCGCGGAATCGAATACTGGTAGTAAATCTTGATCCTTATTTGGAATGTACACATAAAACATGCGTGGTTCTAACGTTTGCGTGTAATTGTTTTTAACCACTTTCGTGTCGCGTTCAAAATACAAGCCGCTGTCTAAACTGACAATAGGCAAGGTACGGGTTGCAGAATTATTACTGACCGTATTGCCATTGATGTTGAAATCATTGTCATTCAAGCGATAACTGGTGGAATGAATGCCAACTTTAGGTGTGATAAATCCATAGGACTGTGTAAATGGCATGCTGATGCTTGGATAAAGCGTTAAGCGACTGCCCGTAGCAGCGACCGGCGCGTTATTGTTGCGATCAAAATAAGTATATTCACTGTAAAAGTTGGTGTCGAAATATTTCCACTCCTTGTCTGCAGTCAGTGTTAACTGTGGCAAACGTTGATACGGGTAGTTAATTTGATCTAATGTTTGATATTTTTGTACTAAACCGTTGAAGCGCCAAACGTCACCTATATAATCTACACGACCTTGTTGTGGCAAGTTAACCCGGCTGGTACTAACGATACGTGTGGACATCTCTGAAAAATATTCGTTGTCAGATACTTTTTCAATATTGTATCCAGCTGACCATCGATCAGTGAACTGTTGTGTGTGGGCAAAATTAGCATAGTAACGACGATTTCCACTCAAGCTATCGTTATCTAAATATTCAAGGCTATCTATGCCCGAATATTTTTCATTCATGTATCGGAACTCGCCTTGCAATTGCATGCCGCGCTTACTTAAATAACGCGTGGCGATGGTTGCATCCATATCAGGCGCAATATTGATGTAATAAGGGATCAATGTTTCAAAACCACTGCGGCTGGTGGTGCCAACAGTGGGGGCTAAAAGGCCAGATTTACGTTCGTTATTAAATGAGAAGCTCAAATAAGGCGAATAAAGTATCGGCACACCTTTAAATTCTACGTAAGCATTTTTAGCTTTACCTGATTGCGTGTAATCATCCAACTCAATTTCTTTGGACTTAATGTACCAGTCATCTACGCCAGCTTCACAAGTGGTATAACGCGCACTTAATAGGCGTTTTTTATCTTGGCCTTCAAAAAGCACCGCTTTAGCATCACCGCGCGAAGAAGTGAATTTGGGGTCAATCGATGCTTCACCGATCGGCTTAGGTGTTTCACGATAGTTATCACGATAATATCTTGGGTCGTCAGTGATACTGCTTTGAGAGTTAAGTAATTTGGATTGGGTATAAACGCTGGGATTATTGTGGGACGAGGGCTGCGAATTGATGCTGCTTAAATCTTTATTGAGTGTAATGGATGCATCTTTCATTTCACCGATGCTTTCATTCAACTGCATTCTAAGTGCTGGGCCTTTTATTAAACCATCACCCAGTTCAATTCGTACATTTCCATCTGCTTTTAACTCATCATTTTGAACGTTATATTCAATGCTATCACCATAGATTTTCTGTGTGCCCTTGCTAATCACTGCGTTACCGCTGGCGCGCATCGTGCGATCTAAATACAGGTCTAATTTATCACCTTCGATTTCAATTGCACCGGGCAAAGCCTCCGACGATGCCGTTTCTGGCACTAATGATAATTCTTTGCTTAAGTTTTCAGTGGTTATATTCGGAGCACTTATACTTTCAGTGCTTGAATTTTCAGTACTTATATTCTCTTGGGCTGGATTTTCTTTGCTTAGATTGTCGCTATCTAAATTTTCTGCAGACGCCACAACGCTGAAGCCCGACATTAACAATGTGACCAATAGCGCAGATAAATGCTTTGCGTGGTGAATAGTTGAAGGTGAGTAATGCAAAGGTGGTTTCTAAGAAAATAGGCCTGTTAATGGACAAATATGGTTTAAATTAAACTTGAGCCTATTATTTTACAGATGAATGATAAAATCGTATATAACTGGTTTCATGTAGTGTATGTAAAAGCACATTTTTACAAATACTTGTTTTTAAATAGCGTATTTAATACATCAAAACGTTATTTGTACAGTGTCATTATTTTGCATATATACCCACTGTTGGCAACCATTAAAAACCATTCACAGATTGATGAAAAAAGGCTTTGCTTTGGATAGACAATTACAATTAACCGCTTGGCTTAATGCGACGCTTAAACAAACTTTTACGTTAACAACCGCATCAGCCGATGCTAGTTTTAGGCGTTATTTCAGAGTGCATTTGGTGAATCCGCATTTAGGTCATCAAACATTAATCGCCATGGATGCGCCACCGCCACAAGAAGATTGCGCACCATTTGTGAAAATAGCGCAATTGCTGCTGGATGCTGGGTTGAATGCGCCGAAAATTTTAGAGCAAGATTTAATTAACGGATTTTTACTGTTAAGTGATTTGGGCGATACGACTTATTTATCACAACTAAACGCACAGCGCGAAAATATAAGTCATGCGCAAAAGCTCTATAGTGATGCGACTAATGCGCTGGTTAAAATGCAACTGGCCAGCCAAACCGATGTATTGCCTGCTTACGATGAAGCGTTGTTAACACGTGAAATGCAGCTGTTTCCTGATTGGTATATATCTAAACATTTGGGCGTAACGCTCAATGCCGAGCAACAAGCGGTTTTAAATAACACATTTAATGTGCTGAATCAAAATATATTGGCGCAGGGCAAAGTCATTGTGCATCGCGATTATCATTCGCGTAACTTAATGGTGACTGACGCGAATAATCCTGGCGTGCTGGATTTTCAGGATGCGGTGTATGGCGCAGTCACTTATGATTTAGTTTCACTATTAAAAGATGCTTATATCGAATGGGATGAAGAACAAATCATCGATTGGGCTGTGCGTTATTGGCAACCGGCGAAAAAAGCAGGTTTGCCAGTGTCAGAGGATTTTAGCGAGTTCTACCGCGATTTCGAGTGGATGGGCGTGCAACGACACATTAAAGTTTTGGGCATATTTGCGCGGTTAAGTCATCGTGATGGCAAAGATGGTTATTTAAAAGATATGCCGCTGGTGATGCGATATTTGCGTAAAGTCTGTGAACGCTACGTGGAGTTACGCCCGATGCTACGTTTGTTGAATCAATTAGAAAATGTAAAGCCGCAAGAAGGTTTTACGTTTTAAAGAAGACAGCACCTTACTTAAAGAAAGATAGCTTGATGAAAGCGATGATTTTAGCTGCAGGTCGTGGTGAACGGATGCGCCCACTCACTGATCACACGCCTAAACCCTTATTACAAGTGGGTGGAAAAGCTTTGATTGTTTGGCATTTAGAAAACTTAGCCAAAGCTGGCTTTAAAGAAATTGTGATTAATCATGCGCATTTGGGTAGCCAAATTGAAGCAGCACTCGGCGATGGCAGCCAGTGGAATTTGCATATTCAATATAGCCCAGAGGCGGTTGCGCTGGAAACAGCTGGTGGCATAGCTAATGCGCTACCTTTATTAACCGAAAACGGCACTAAAAATGCGCCATTTTTAGTGGTTAATGGCGATATTTTTACCGAGATTGATTTTTCAAAGCTAAGCCTAGCGCAAAATATGCTGGCACATTTGGTGTTAATTGATAACCCACCGCAACATCCAAATGGTGATTTTGCGATTGAAAATGGTTTATTAGTTAACATAGGTTTGCCGATGGTCACTTTTTCAGGTGTCGGCGTTTATCAGCCCAGTTTATTTGCGGGTATACAGCGCAATCAAGCCGCTAAATTAGCGCCGTTGTTGCGCCAAGCAATTGCAGAAAATAAAGCGAGTGCTGAATATTATCAAGGCGTTTGGCACGATATTGGAACGCCTGAGCGATTAAATGCTCTTAATGAAGCGTTATTAACGCAATAAACATTTAATATAAAAAATATTTAAAATAAATATGGTTAATTTAAAAGAATTTCAGCAACGCCGTGCACTTCTCTTGAAGCAAATGGGCGATGGCATTGCGATTATCCCCACCGCAGCTGAGGCGACTCGCAATCGCGATAGCCATTATCCATATCGATTTGATAGTTACTTCTATTACTTAACCGGTTTTACCGAACCACAATCGGTATTGATTTTGATTGCTGGCAATGCTGCTAAAGCTGAGCCACCAATATCCATTCTATTTTGTCGCGATAAAGATATTGAGCGCGAAATCTGGGATGGTTTTAGATACGGCCCAGAAGCTGCGCAAACGCAATTTGGTTTTGATGAAGCGCACACGATTCAACAACTCGATGCGTTAATGCCAGACTTAATCAGTAATCAGTCACAATTATTTTACAGCTTAGGCACAGATAATCATTGGGATGCACGCGTCACTAACTGGTTGAATATCGTCAAAAACAAAGCGCGCATGGGAATCAGCGCGCCACAATCCATTTCAGATGTACGCCAATTAATAGATGTGCAACGCCTAATCAAAACGCCGTTTGAAATTGACTTAATGCGTCGCAGTGCGGATATTGCGGCGTCTGCACATAATCGCGCTATGAGTTTTGTAGCAGATAATTCAGCAAAATCTTCTTTAATGGAATATGCAGTTGAGGCAGAATTTCTGCATGAATTCTATCGTTACGGCGCGCAATCGCCTGCTTACACCAGTATTGTTGCGGGTGGTGCCAATGCCTGCACATTGCATTACAACGCCAATAATGCGGCTTTGAAAAATGGCGATTTATTGTTAATTGATGCGGGTTGTGAGTTGGATGGTTATGCCAGCGATATCACGCGTACGTTTCCTGTGAATGGGAAATTTAGTGCGCCACAGCGCGATTTATATGAACTAGTTTTAAATGCGCAATTGGCAGCGATTGCCGTTGCTAAACCCGGCAATCATTGGAACGCGCCACATGAAGCGGCTTTAAACGTTTTGGTGCAGGGTTTTATTGATTTTAAATTGTGTAAAGGCAGCGTTGAAGAGGTGCTGGAAAATGGCAGTTATCGCCAATTTTATATGCACCGTACTGGCCATTGGCTAGGTTTAGATGTGCATGATGCGGGCGAATATAAAGATAAAAACGGTGATTGGGCGATATTAGAAGCAGGGAATACGCTAACCGTTGAGCCTGGCTGCTATGTGCGCCCGGCGGAAAATGTGCCAGAACACTTTTGGAATATTGGCATTCGTATCGAAGATGATGTGCTGATTACTCCAACTGGCAATGAAGTGTTAACACATAAAGCCATTAAAACTGTGGCGGATATTGAGTTGCTAATGCAGCGTTAATGTGAAATTAATGCCAAAATAATCATGAAAACAGATTCTATTTTAATCGTCGGCGGTGGGCCAGTCGGTGCAGTTTTAGCACTTTCTTTGCAACAAAAAGGCGTGGCTTTTACCATGTTAGAAGCGCGTGCAAAAGGTGCATCACATAGCGACACGCGTGCGCTTGCTTTGTCTTATGGCAGCCGATTAATCCTCGAAAAACTCAATGTTTGGGGTGCAGTTGCGCAACAAGCGACAGCTATTAATACGATTCATATTTCACAGCGCGGCGGTTTTGGGCGTACTAAATTAAATGCTGCTGACCACAATATGCCCGCTTTAGGCTATGTGTTGCCGTACGGCGCACTGACAAAAGCGTTGGATATTGCATTGAATAATGCGTTAAGTAGCGAACTAGCAAAACCTCATCAAACAAGCGAAATTTTGTATGAAGCTATCGCGGGTGATATTGAAACGACAGCGCATGAAACTAAAGTGAGTTTTACGCAAACAGGCAAAATCAATCATTTGGCTAGCCCATTAGTGGTCGTGGCGGATGGCGGTCGCAATTTTGGTGAAATTGCTGGGGTCGAAAAAGGAACCAAAGAATACGGCCATGATGCGCTAGTGAGCAAAGTAAAAGCGGAGTTGGCACATGACAATATTGCTTATGAACGTTTTACGCCAACTGGCCCGATGGCTTTATTACCAAATGGCGAGCGCGATTTTTCTCTGGTTTGGACTGGCGAAAAAGCAAAAATTGATGCGTTGTTGGCTTTAGATGATGAGACTTTTTTAGCGCAATTGCACGAAGCATTTGGTGATCGAGTTGGACAGTTTTTGAGCATTGAAAAGCGCATGAGTTTTCCACTTAAGTTAAGTCGATTGAAATCAACAGCAAACGCACATTTAGTGATTATTGGTAACGCGGCACAAACGATGCATCCTGTGGCTGGGCAAGGGTTTAATGTTGGTTTGCGCGATGCACAAACTTTGGCAGATAGCATTGTTAATACACCGCAAGCGCAGTGGGGAAATGCAGAAATGTTGCAAAATTATAGCAAATTGCGCAACCGTGACACGCGTGGTGGCGTTATGTTTACCGATTTGCTGGTTAATCTATTCTCTAATGATGTGATCGGTTTGTCAGGCTTACGCGGCGCGGGTTTGGGCGCATTAGAGTTGTTGCAGCCAGTTAAAAATGTGCTGGTTGGCAAAATGAGTTATGGCAAATGATAGCAATATTGAGTGCTAAATATGGTTAAGAAAAAGTCGGTTGATCAAAATATCTCTGAGAAAATCAACTTAGAGACAGTTCATGCGGATGTCATCATAATCGGCGCTGGATTGGTAGGTCTGACAGCGGCAATTGCGTTAACTAAGCAAGATAAAAATGTTGTGCTGGTGTCTAGTTACAAGCCAGCTACGCAAGCTAAAGCAGAACTTAACACTTGGGATGAGCGAGTTTATGCGCTAACGCCTGCTACCGAAAATTGGTTAACAGGACTGGGCGTTTGGGACAATGTAGATAAAACGCGTGTGAGTAATATTGATGCGATGCAGGTTTGGGGCGCAGATAGCGAATTACTATTGAAAGCCGAAGAGGCTAATTTGGTCAAATTAGGTTTGATTATTGAAAATCAAAACTTAACGTCTGCTTTGTGGCAAAAAATCGATGCGCTTGGTGTGACTGTTATCACAGACGCGGAATGCATCAACATAGAATATACGTCGACAGATGCTGTTTTATATCTAGAAAATAAATTGGACAAAAGTTTGACCAAACTTGTTGCTAAATTAATTGTAGCGGCAGATGGAACGCACTCTTGGGTAAGACAACAATTGAATATTGGCATCGAGCAGAAAAATTATCAGCAAACTGCCATCGTTGCTAACTTTTTAGCTGAAAAGCCACATAATCAAGTAGCAAGGCAATGGTTTGAAAAGCATGATACGTTGGCTTTATTGCCGTTACCTAATCAGCATGTGTCGATGGTTTGGTCATTACCAACCCAACAAGCAGAACAATTGCTATCATTGCCTGCTGGTGAATTAAGTAATAGTGTTCAAGCGCAGTCAAAAAATTTATTTGGCCAATTAACGTTAGTTGGTCAAATTAAAAGTGTTGAGTTGCATCAGCAAACTGCTGCACAATTAATAGCAGAGCGTACGGTTTTTGTGGGTGATGCTGCGCATCAAATACATCCGATGGCGGGGCAAGGTGTGAATTTAGGTTTTAGAGATGTAATGAAACTGACCGAATTGTCGACTAAACTACACGCCATGCAAGATATTGGCGATACAGGTTTTTTGCGCCAGTATGAACGTGCTAGAAAAGCAGATATTCTAGCAATGAATTATTTAACCACAGGCTTAGATTATTTATTTGCCAGTGAACAAGCTTTGTTAAACAAGTTAACCAAGTTTGGTTTAAAACAGATTAATCAGCAATCCAGCATAAAAAAACGGTTAATACATCATGCCGTGAGTTAGTGCTGATGATTTAGTTAACAGTAAAAATTTAGTCATTTTTTGAAAGATTCTATGAAGTTAAAGTTAATGCAATTTAAACAACCAAAAATTAAGCAGTTGCTTGCTTTATCAGCACTTGCGCTATCAAGCTTGGCTTTTAGTCAATTCGTGTTAGCAGATGAAGCTAGCCTTAAAAAGGCGATTGAAGCGGCTTATCCAAAATTTAAAGTAGAAAGCATCATTAAAACGCCTTATGCTGGTTTGTATGAAATTTTTATGGGTGGGCAAATTATTTACACCGATGAAAAACTGACTTTCTTAATCGCAGAAGGTCGTTTGGTCGACCCTAAAACCAAAAAAGATGTGACGGGCGAGCGTTTAGAAGAATTAACAAAAGTGGATTTCAATAGTTTGCCATTAGAGCAAGCAATTAAAGTGGTTAAAGGTAATGGTAGTCGTAAATTGGTGGTATTTTCTGATGTAGACTGCCCTTATTGCAAGCAGTTAGAACGTAAAGAGTTAACCAATATTACCGATGTGACGATTTACACATTCTTGTATCCGATAGAACAATTACACCCAGATGCAGCGGCTAAATCCAAAACTATTTGGTGCTCGCCAAATCGCGTTAAAGCTTGGAATGACTGGATTTTAAATAATAAGTTACCCACTACAACAGGCGCTTGCGAAGTGCCGCTTGAGCGTGTGGGCGAGTTAGCGCGAAAAGTGGGCGTAGTAAGTACGCCAACATTATTCTTTGCAGATGGTAAACGTGTTTTGGGCGCGCAACCTTACAAGGAAATTGAAAAGTATCTAGATGCAGCTTCTATAGCAAAGAAATAATGGCTTGAAATTACTAGCTTGAACTGAGCGGTAATAAATTTAACAGTCATGAATAAAAAAGCCACGTAAAAGTGGCTTTTTTTATTTTGTGGATTAAGTAGTTAACGTTTAACCAACCACTTCGCCCATTTTGAATATTGGCATATACATCGCAATTACTAAACCGCCAATCAACGTACCAAGAACCACCATAATGACTGGTTCCATTAAGCTGGAAATCGAAGCAACAGCATCATCCACTTCGCCTTCGTAAAAGTCAGCTACTTTACTCAACATCGCATCTAGCGCGCCAGATTCTTCACCAATAGCGGTCATTTGTAGCACCATATTGGGAAATACCTGTGCGTTTTGCATCGCAACCGTTAAGCTAGTACCGGTACTAATTTCACTTTGAATTCTTTTAGTGGCGTCATAATAAACACGATTTCCCGCCGCACCAGCCACTGAGTCCAAAGCTTCGACCAAGGGAACGCCCGCAGAAAACATCGTCGAAAGCGTGCGTGCGAAACGGGCAATAGTCGCTTTGCGGATAAGTTCACCAAAAATTGGCGCTTTTAATAGTAATCTATCCATCGTCGCCTGCATTTTTTCTGAGCGTTTCCAGGTGTAGAAAAAGAACCATATGGCAAAGCCTATCGAACCAAAAATCGCCCACCACCATTCAACGAAAATATCGGAGATTGCCATCACAACCAAAGTCGGTCCAGGTAAATCGGCACCAAAACCACTGAATAACTCTTTAAAAGCTGGGATGACGAAAATCATAATGATGGAGGTAATAATAAATGCAACCACTAAAATTGAGATAGGGTAAGTTAACGCAGATTTAATCTTACCTTTAATCGCCTGAATTTTTTCTTTATAAGTTGCCAAACGATCAAGCAGCGTATCTAAAATACCTGCCTGCTCGCCAGCACCAATCAAATTACAGAATAAATTATCAAAATAAAGTGGATATTTACGGAAAGATGCACTTAAGCTACTACCAGTCTCAACGTCGGCTTTGATATCACCCAATAATTTTGATACGGCCGGATTGCTATGACCTTTTCCCACGATATCAAATGATTGCAGTAATGGAACCCCAGCTTTCATCATGGTGGCTAGTTGACGGGTAAACAGTGTGATGTCTTTGTCAGTGATTTTACCTTTGCTGGCAAAAGCGCTTTGCTTTTTCACTTTCGTCACTGTAATGCCTTGACGGCGCAAAGTCGCATTCACAAATGATTCGCCTGCGGCACGTATTTCGCCTTTTATTATCTTACCTTTTTTATCTTTGCCTTCCCAAAGGTAGGTGTTTTGCTTACTCGCAGTTACGGCCATATGGCATCCTTATTAGATTCTGCAATTTTTTTTAAATGTGGATTTTAAAAAATGATTTTATTGATCGTTTTATTGAATTAATTAATTCTTTTATATATTTATTCATTGGTACAAGCTTCAACTTCAGCTACTGAAGTTAATCCTTGCATCACTTTTAATATGCCAGAGCGGCGCAAATCATTGACACCTTCTAATCTGGCTTGATCTGCAATGTCATGCGCAGTGCCATGCTTCATGATGATACGACTAATCGCATCCGTCACCGGCATCACTTGATAGATGCCCACACGGCCTTTGTAGCCATCATTACACATTTCACAGCCACCTTCTTTTGGGGCGTAAAGTTGCCATTTTTCCTTGAAGTCTTCTTCAATAAAGCCAACATCTAGCAATGCTTCTTTTGGTACTTCAATCGGTACTTTACAGTTTTTGCATAAGCGACGCGCCAAACGCTGTGCGGTAATCAGCGATACTGCAGAGGCAATATTAAACGGCGCAACGCCCATATTTAATAGCCGTGTTAGTGTAGATGGCGCATCGTTCGTGTGTAAAGTGGAAAGCACCATGTGGCCAGTTGATGCCGCTTTAATGGCCATATCTGCCGTTTCCAAATCGCGAATCTCACCAATCATGATGATGTCAGGATCTTGCCGCAAGAAGGATTTAAGCGCGGCGGCAAAAGTTAAGCCTTGCTTATCATTCACGTTGACTTGGTTAATGCCAGCAAGTGGAATCTCACATGGGTCTTCAGCAGTGGCGATATTAACACTGGGGTTATTTAAGATATTTAAGCAGGTATATAGTGAAACCGTTTTACCTGAACCAGTAGGACCTGTCACCAAAACCAAGCCATAAGGCCGACTGACCGCGCTTAAAAGCTGCTCTTTTTGAATCGGTTCATAACCCAATGCCTCAATGCCAAGCGTGGCGCTGGACGGATCTAAAATACGCATCACGATTTTTTCACCATGAATCAATGGCAAAGTACTGACGCGAAAATCAATGGTACGCGTTTTAGATAGTACCAATTTCATGCGACCATCTTGCGGAATACGTTTTTCAGAAATATCCATGCTGGAAATGACTTTAATGCGGGAAGCCAGCTTATCTTTAATGGCTAAAGGCGGCTGCGTAATATCTTTTAAAATGCCGTCGACACGATAGCGTACGCGGTAAAATTTTTCGTACGGTTCAAAATGTAAATCCGATGCGCCCATATTAATCGCATCAATCAGCATTTTATTTAAGAATTTAACAACTGGCGCATCGTCTACTTCTTGCGTGTTTTCAGCTTCTTGCTCTAAATCTTCACCGCCCATGTCCAAATCAAAATCGCCATCCATATCCAGCGACTTCATGCTGGTATCTTTTGATTCGACGATTTTTTCTATCCAACGGCCTAATTTGTCATCTTCAACCACCACGGGTGATAACGTCATGCCCATTTGGAATTGCACACTGTCTAAAGAGTGCAGATTGGTTGGATCAGAGATGCCGACAAACAACACATTGTTGCGATTTTGCAGTGCAATCACACGATTGGTCTGCATCAGTTTTATATCAATCGATTTAACCGGTAAATAATCGGGGTTAAAAGCATCAATATTGAAATAAGGAAATCCAAATGCACGCGATGAAACTTCGGCAATTTTTTCGGCGGATATTTTTTTGCTGGCAATAATTTGAGTAATAAATGGCACACGTTGGGTATTCGCATGTGTTTGCGCTAAAGTGGCCTCTGTTTCAGAAAGCAACTTTTCTTGCACTAACATACGCGCCAAACCACTTAACTTGATTGTTGTTGCAGATGCTGCCATTAATTGTTACTCACTTGCGTTAAATTTTGAATTGAATATTTAATCTAGTTTTTAATTTGTACTATTTAAACTATTGTAGTTAAACAATATTTTAATGTCCACAATAATGCACTTTTACTTTTTTTTTGTAAAGTTAATGCATCGTAGATATACTTAATTTTTAGAGAAATTCAATCAATTTGCAACATATAAAGCCATTATTCAACATGGCACGTATGCATTATGCTTGACTTTTTACAATTTGTAACATATAAAGCGCGAAGGTGTTTGTATTCAGTTTGCATGCCTGCTGTAACTGTATTTATTACGAATACACGTTACTTTGGTATTTAATCTCAGTACAAGCTTTTTGGGGCGCCCCCCTTGTATTATGTAAGGATGTAGAAATGGCACTAGGTACCGTAAAATGGTTTAACGATTCTAAAGGCTTCGGCTTTATTACGCCAGATGATGGTGGTGACGATTTATTCGCGCACTTCTCGGCAATTGTTGATTCTGGCTATAAAAGTCTTAAAGAAAGCGAACGCGTGAGCTTCGATGTAACAGATGGACCAAAAGGTAAACAAGCTTCAAATATTCAAAAGGCTTAGTTTTAAACTAAGACTGTTTTAGATATTAAGAATATTTAGCGCTAAAGTTTAAATTGAAATGGCTCGCAAATCGCGAGCCATTTTTTTATTCTGACATCATTAAATAATCAATTTTGAGCTGATTTTATTGATGTAGAATTAGTGTTAACCTATTTTTTGCATCAATATTCGCTTACATATGCGCAATGATTTCATCGCCAAATTCAGCGCTGCCCACTTGTGTTGCATCTTCCATTTGGCTTGAAAAATCACCAGTCACGCGTTTAGCTTGAATGGCTTTTCCTACGCCTTCCAATATCAAATCAGCCGCTTCTGTCCAACCCATATGGCGCAGCATCATTTCTGCTGACAATATGAGTGAGCTAGGATTCGCTAGATTTTTACCTGCGATTTTAGGCGCTGTGCCATGTGTTGCTTCAAACATCGCAACGGTATCACTTAAATTTGCACCTGGCGCAATGCCAATACCGCCGACTTGCGCCGCCAATGCGTCACTCATGTAATCGCCATTTAAATTCGTTGCAGTAACTACATCGTATTCGCTTGGGTGCAATAAAATCTCTTGCAAGAAAGCGTCGGCGATACAGTCTTTAATCACGATGCCATTAGGTAATTTTAACCATGGGCCGCCATCAATTTCTACTGCGCCGAATTCTTGTTTAGCTAATTCGTAACCCCAATCTCTGAAACCGCCTTCAGTAAATTTCATGATGTTACCTTTGTGGGTAATGGTTACTGATTTGCGATTATTATCAATAGCGTATTGAATCGCTTTACGAATCAATCGTTTGCTGCCGTCAATTGAAACAGGTTTAATACCTATAGCGGAGTTTTCTGGGAAGCGAATTTTTTTACGCATACCCATATCACTTAAAAATTGAATGACTTTTGCAACCTCATCAGAACCTGCAGCCCACTCAATACCCGCATAAATATCTTCAGTATTTTCGCGGAAAATCACCATATCGGTTTTTTCAGGATGTTTAACCGGGCTAGGTACGCCAGTGAAATATTGCACTGGGCGCAAGCAAACGTATAAATCCAGTTCTTGGCGCAAAGTCACATTGAGTGAGCGAATACCGCCGCCCACAGGTGTCGTTAGCGGACCTTTAATTGAAATCACATAGTCACGCACAGTTTGCAAGGTTTCTGCTGGCAACCAATTATCTTTGCCTTCTTTATCTTTACTGTAAGTTTTAACGGCTTTTTCGCCTGCATAAACTTCCATCCAAGCAATTTTTCGTGTGCCTTTGTAAGCCTTATTTACTGCGGCATCTACTACTTTTTGCATTGGCGGCGTGATGTCTACACCTATACCATCACCCTCAATAAATGGGATAATAGGATTGTTGGGCACGTTAAGTGAGTTATCGGCATTTACCGTGATTTTATCGCCCGCAGGAACGATTATTTTTGAGTCAACTATTTTTGAAGCCATGAAATTTCCTAATTTAAGATAACTCTACGCATGCTTATATTATTTAATAAGCCATTTAACGTGGTATGCCAATTTAGTCCACATGAATTACCTGATGGAAAAGCGGGTCATCCCACGTTAAAAGACTTCATCGATATTCCCAAAGTGTACGCTGCTGGGCGATTAGATACCGATTCTGAAGGTTTACTTATTTTAACCGATGATGGCGCATTACAACACCAATTAAGTCATCCAAAACACAAAGAAATCAAAACTTATTGGGCACAAGTGGAAGGTTTGCCACAAGAATCTGACCTGCAAACACTCAGATTAGGTATCGATTTGGGTGATTTTGTGACAAAACCAGCTGACATACGCCTGATTGAAGAGCCAGATAATTTATGGTCACGGAATCCTCCCATCCGTGAGCGCAAAGCGATTCCAACAAGTTGGCTAGAAATTAAAATATCTGAAGGCAAAAATCGCCAAGTGCGCCGTATGACAGCAAAAATGGGTTTTCCAACGTTGCGATTAATTCGTTATGCAATAGGAAAATATACAATTGAAGATATAGAAATTGGCCAATTTAAAGTGTTAAGTAGCAGTGATTAACGCATTCTGATTTAAATATTAAGTGCATGAAAGTTAAGTATTAAGTACTTGAAAGAAATTTTATGAAACCAATCATTATTTTTCAATTTATTGCGCACGAAGGGCCTGGTTATCTGGCCGAATTTTTAGACACGCAAGCCATTGAATGGCAATTAGTTAAAGTGAATGAGGGTGATTCATTGCCAGCATCCATATTGGCTTACAGTGGCGTGGTATTGATGGGCGGCCCGATGAGCGTAAACGATGATTTACCTTGGATTCCTCCGCTTCTCGATTTAATCCGCGAGGCGGATAAAAGTGCGATGCCATTGCTCGGGCATTGTTTAGGTGGGCAGCTAATCAGCAAGGCTTTAGGCGCAATAGTTAGCAAAAATCCTGTAAAAGAAATTGGTTGGGGCGAAGTGACGGTTATTGCGAGTGATGAGGCAAAACAATGGTTTGGCGAGATTGAAAGCTTTAATAGTTTTCATTGGCATGGCGAAACGTTTAGTTTGCCACAAGGCGCTACACACTTACTTTCCAGCCCATATTGCACAAATCAGGCGTATGCGATTGGCCAGCATTTGGCACTGCAGTGCCATATTGAGATGACAGCTGAAATGGTGCAAAAATGGTGTGATGAAGGCGTGGATGAGTTGGCTGAAGCGCAATCTAGCCCAGCCGTGCAGCAAGCTGACGTCATGCTGCAGAATGTGCCTTTACATTGTTTCTTTCTAAATAAAGTGGCAAATCAGTTGTACACGCAATGGATTAAAGGTTTGCAGCTAAATTAGTCTTAAAACGGTGTTAACTTGTGTTTAAAAATTAAATGCTAATAGAAGGCGAATCAATAAGGGTGAATAGAACGAATGTGGCTGTTTATTGGCGCTGTTAGTAGACATAGTTAAACATGTTAAAATAATCGTTACATTCAATTTAGATGAATTCATTATGTCTGGCAACACATTTGGCACTCTTTTTACCTTAACTAGCTTTGGCGAATCGCATGGCGCGGCGATTGGCGGCGTGGTCGATGGCTGTCCGCCCGGCTTAAGTTTGTGCGCAGAAGATTTACAATTAGATTTGGACCGTCGCAAGCCGGGTACTTCGCGTCACGTGACGCAACGCCAAGAAGCCGATGCAGTAGAAATATTATCTGGTGTATTTGAAGGTAAAACTACTGGCGCGCCAATTGGTTTATTGATTCGCAATACCGATCAGCGCAGTCAAGATTACAGCAAAATCATGGATACTTTCCGTCCAGGGCATGCCGATTATACCTACAGCCAAAAATACGGCGTACGCGATTATCGTGGTGGTGGACGTAGCAGCGCACGTGAAACTGCTGTGCGCGTGGCGGCTGGCGCGATTGCAAAAAAATGGTTATCCGAACGTTTTGGTGTAACGGTGCGCGGCTATATGAGTCAAATGGGCGAAATCGATATTCCATTTGAAAGTTGGGATGGCGTGAATGACAATCCATTCTTTTCGCCTAACCAGAATATTTTGCCTACTTTAGAAGCCTATTTAGACAAAATTCGCGCAGAACGCGATTCAGTCGGCGCGCGCATTACAGTAGTCGCAGAAGGTGTGCCAGTCGGATGGGGCGAGCCGGTATTTGACCGATTAGATGCGGATATCGCACACGCGATGATGAGTATTAACGCGGTAAAAGGCATCGAAATTGGCGCGGGTTTTGAATCAATCAGCCAGCGCGGCAGCGTGCACAGCGATGAAATGACGCCGCAAGGTTTTGTGACCAATCATGCCGGTGGAGTTTTAGGCGGTATTTCGACAGGCCAAGAGATTCGCGTCAGCATTGCGCTAAAACCGACTTCCAGCATTCCACAAGAGCGTCGTTCTATTGATAAAAATGGCAATGCAGTCACTATGCAAACCACAGGTCGCCATGATCCATGCGTGGGCGTACGCGCGACACCGATTGCCGAAGCAATGCTGGCGCTTGTTTTGATGGATCATGCGCTGCGTCATCGCGCACAAAATGCGGATGTGGTTTCATCTGTGCCCAAAATTTAGTGAACCCGAAATTTAATAAGTTCAGCAATGAATGAATCTGAAATTTAAGTTCGTATTCATTCATTGTTGAGTTTCACTCCTCACTTAAATAATCATTAGATTAACGACTGGACTGAGATTTGAGCCGCGCATTACACGTTAATCTTTCCCGTTTCTACTTCATTTACTATTTCTTCGTGGGCGCATTTGTGCCTTATTGGGGCTTGTATTTGCAGTCAGAACAATTCTCAGCGGCTGATATTGGCATCCTAATGTCACTGTTTCAAATCAGTCGTATCTTTGCTCCTAATTTTTGGGGGTGGCTGGCAGACCACACCGGCAAACGCGTGACCTGGATAAAGCTCACTGCATTTTTAGGCTTATGCGGTTTCGTAGCAGTATTTTGGGCGCATAGTTTTTTCTGGTTATTTTTCGTGATGGCATCGCTGAGTTTGTTTACCAGCTCCACTTTGCCGCTTTCTGAGTCGTTAACTTTAGCGCATTTGGCGACCACAAATGGACATTACAGTCGCATTCGCATGTGGGGTTCGCTGGGTTTTATTGTCGCGGCGGTGATATTGGGATTTTTAATTGACACTTACGGCATTAAAAGTTTGTTGTGGTTTTTGTTAAGCGTGCAAATCACTTTATTTTTGCTCACATTTAGATTGCCCGAAGCGATTATCAAACCGCATGCGCACGATAACTTTTCTATCTGGCAGATTATCAAACAACCGCCTGTGATCGCTTTATTGGTCGGTTGCTCCATGATGGTGACTGCGCACGGTGTTCTGTACAATTTTTATTCTATTTACTTGGCAGAACATGGTTATAGCAAAGGCATGATTGGGTTGCTGTGGGCAGTGGGCGTGGTGTTTGAGATTATGATTTTTATGCTGATGCCGAAATTAATGCAGCGTTTTAGCTTAAAAAACATTCTGCTCACCAGCCTTGTGTTGGCAGTAATCCGATTCAGCCTGATAGGCGTTGCTGTAGATAACTTGGCATTACTATTGATTGCACAAAGCTTGCATGCGGCCACTTTCGGTAGCTTTCATGCGGCATCGGTCGAGGTGATTACCCAGTTTTTTAATGGGCGACATCAAGCAAAAGGCCAAGCACTTTATAACAGCGTCGCCTATGGTGTGGGCGGCACGATTGGCGGACTTGCTGGCGGTTATGCACTGCAATTTCTGGGCGGTGAGAATACGTTCTTATTAGCGGCGATGTTTCCGCTGGCGGGCTTTATCGTGATAGCATTGGGATTGAAACTAGCGCAAACGCATGCACGTGCGGGCATGTTTGGATAGAAAACTAAGGAAATATAATGGTTAACTTAACTGTATTGATATCGCCTATATTGAGAATGAAAGCGTTACTAGTTTTAACTCCAGCTATCTTTTTTATAAGCGCCTTCTGTACAAGTGTATTCGCCAATACACAAGTCAACGTAGTTGGTCTGTTCAGCAATAAAGCTGTTGTGACGATAAACGGCGGAACGCCACAAAGCTTAAGCGCAGGCCAAACTAAAAGTGGAGTTAAGTTGATTTCTGCAGACAGCGAATCAGCTACTTTTATGATTGAAGGCAAACGCCAAGTGCTTAAAATGGGTCAAGCGGCATCTGTTGCCGCAAGTGGCGGATCAGAAGTCAATTCGCCAGTGAGTTTGTATGCCGATAGTAACGGGCATTTTTATGGCAATTTGAATATTAACGGCGCATCGCTTAAGTATGTGGTCGATACGGGTGCAACTTCTGTTGCCATGAATAGTGGCGATGCGAAATTCGCTAAAATCGATTACGAAAAAGGTGAGAAAGTCATGCTTTCTACTGCCAATGGCGAGGTAGGCGCATATTTGGTTAAATTGAATACCTTAAAAATTGGCACAATTGTGTTAAATAATGTCGATGCAGTCATACATGAAGGCGGTTCGCCACCTTATGTTTTATTGGGAATGTCCGCGTTGAATCGCGTGGAAATGAAACGTGATAATTCGATTATGACTTTAACTAAAAAATATTAAGATAAACCATTCAAATAAGAAAACGGGCTTAATTGCCCGTTTTTTTATTTACTGCTACTTAATTGAAGTTTTAAAGTCTATTTATTGCGTTTGTCATTTTCAATCAACGCATACGCACTGTGATTATGGATACTCTCAAAATTTTCGGACTCCACAGTATATTTATCAATACGTTTTTCGTTGTTTAATTGTGTGGCAACATCGCGCACCATATCCTCAACAAATTTCGGATTATCATAAGCGCGCTCAGTCACATACTTTTCATCTGGACGTTTAAGTAAGCCGTATAACTCGCATGAGGCTTGTTTTTCGACCATGCTGATAATATCTTCTATCCAAATAAAATCGTTCACCAGCGCAGTTACCGTCACATGGCTACGTTGATTATGCGCGCCGTAATCGGATATTTTTTTGCTGCAAGGGCAAAGGCTGGTGACTGGCACTAATACTTTGACCGTGATATCAAACTGACCATCTTTGATTTCGCCAATAAATGTCACATCGTAATCCAGCAAACTTTTTACACCAGAAACTGGCGCAGCTTTGTTTACAAAATATGGAAAGCGCATTTCCACATAGCCAGAATTCGCTTCAAGCCGTTTCACCATTTCGCGCAGAATACTTTCAAACGATTCCACTGAAATCGCGCGTTCGTTGGTGTTTAAAATCTCCACAAAGCGCGACATGTGCGTGCCTTTGAAGTTATGCGGCAGATGCACATACATATCAAAAACAGCAACAGTACTTTGCTCGCCGCCAGTTTTATCTTTCACAACAACTGGGTGACGAATGGATTTAATGCCCACTTTGTTGATATCTAAGTGGCGCGCATCAGGCATGTTTTGCGTGTCTTCGATGATGGTGCCAGCAACGTCTGGTAAAGGTAAATTCATTGTAATGTGGTCACTCCATATTGGCGCAAATGTTAGATTCAACTGAGTGTTAATGTCAAAAAGTTAACGTAAAAATTA
>Ga0123388_1010804_pt1 | contig 26081 bp, 22 predicted proteins | sample T0HHNO3metaT_FD_89916 | JGI IMG/M metagenome (GOLD analysis project Ga0123388, IMG submission 89916) | Methane-oxidizing artificial microbial communities from Washington, USA to study methane cycling - T0-HHNO3 metaT (Metagenome... | ecosystem: Engineered > Modeled > Simulated communities...
CGTGCAGCGCGAAGGCAGCCGCATTTACGTGGAACACGCAGCATGCTAGAGATCGAGATCGACGGCCAGAAGCTGGAAGTGCCGGACGGCAGCACCGTGATGGATGCGGCCAACCGTCTGGGCATGCACATTCCGCACTTCTGCTATCACAAGAAACTGTCCATCGCCGCCAACTGCCGGATGTGTCTGGTGCAGGTCGAGCGCGCGCCGAAGCCGCTGCCCGCGTGTGCCACGCCGGTCACCAACGGCATGAAGGTGCAGACGCATTCCGACCAGGCCATCACCGCGCAGAAGGGCGTGATGGAGTTCCTGCTGATCAATCACCCGCTGGACTGCCCGATCTGCGATCAGGGCGGCGAATGCCAGTTGCAGGATCTCGCCGTGGGTTACGGTGCGTCGGCCTCCCGCTACCAGGAAGAGAAGCGGGTGGTGATGAACAAGGATCTCGGTCCGCTGATTTCGACCGACATGACCCGCTGCATCCACTGCACCCGCTGCGTGCGCTTCGGCCAGGAAATCGCCGGCGTCATGGAGCTGGGCATGGCCAACCGCGGCGAACATTCGGAAATCATGACCTTCGTCGGTCACACCGTCGATTCCGAACTGTCGGGCAACATGATCGACCTGTGCCCGGTCGGCGCGCTGACGTCCAAGCCCTTCCGTTATTCCGCCCGTACCTGGGAACTGTCGCGCCGCAAGACCGTGAGTCCGCACGACAGCCTGGGCACCAATCTCGTCGTCCAGATCAAGCACGACGAAGTGAAGCGCGTGCTGCCTCTGGAGAACGAAGAGGTCAACGAGTGCTGGATTTCCGACCGTGACCGCTTCTCCTACGAAGCGCTGAACAGCGACGATCGTCTGACCACGCCGATGATCAAGCAGGACGGCAAGTGGATCGAGGTCGATTGGCAGACCGCGCTCGAATACGCCGCCAACAGCCTGAAGCGCGTCGCCGACGAACACGGCGCCGCAAAGATCGGCATGCTGGCCGCGCCGTACTCGACGACCGAAGAACTCTATCTGGGCGCGCAACTGATGCGCGGCCTTGGTGGTGGCAACATCGACCACCGTCTGCGCCAGACCGATTTCGGTCTGGACGGCAAGCTGGCCGGCATCCCCTGGCTGGGCATGAAGGTGGCCGACGTATCGAAGCTGTCCGCAGCGCTGGTCGTCGGCAGCTTCCTGCGCAAAGATCACCCGCTGATGGCGCAGCGCCTGCGTCAGGCGGCCCGTCGCGGCACCCGCGTCAGCGCGCTCGGCGTCAGCAATGAAGACTGGCTGATGACCACGTTCGCACGTGTCACCGTCGCGCCGTCGGCACTGGCCGGCGAACTGGCCGCGCTGGTCAAGGCCGCGGCCGACATCCGCGGCGTCGCCGTGCCCGCCGGTGCTGAATCGGCCGAAGTGTCGGATGCGGCTCGCCGCACTGCACAGAGTCTGTGCGACGACGGCGAACGCGCCATCTTCCTCGGTTCCGTCGTCCAGCAGCACCCGGACGCCGCCGGCCTGCACGCACTGGCGCAGGAACTGGCGCGTCTGACCGGCGCCACGCTGGGTTATCTGGGCGAAGCCGCGAACAGCGTCGGCGCTGCCGCCGTTGGTGCGCAATCCGGCCTGAACGCGCAGCAGATGCTGCTCGGCGGCCTGCGCGCCTATGTGCTGCTGCACACCGAACCCGAAGTCGATGCGGCCAATGCGCCGATGGCGGTCGAGGCGCTGAAGGGCGCCGACACGGTCATCGTCATGTCGCCGTTCAAGACCGGTCTGGACTACGCCGACTGTCTGCTGCCGGTGTCGCCCTTCACCGAAACCTCCGGCACCTATGTGAGCTGCGAAGGCCGCATCCAGAGCTTCCACGCCGTCGTGCGTCCGAAGGGCGAAACCCGTCCGGCGTGGAAGGTGCTGCGCGTGCTCGGCAGCATGCTCGAACTGGGCGGTTTCAAGTTCGATTCGTCGGAAGCCGTGCGTGACGAAGCGCTGGCCGGTGCCAATGGCTGGCTGCCCGAGTACAAGCTGGACAACACGGCGAGCGATGTCGCGTTCGCGCGTCCGTCCTCGGTGAGTGGCCTGCAGCGCATCGCCGATTTCCCGATCTACCGCAACGACGCGCTGGTGCGTCGCGCACCGGCACTGGCTGCCGCGCGCGATTCAGCCGCGCCGACGGCCTGCGTGAATGCGGCAACGGCCGCAGCGCACGGCCTGACCGAGACGAAGCGCGTCCGCGTGCGCGGTTCGGCCTGGTCGTGTGAACTCGATCTGGCGCTGGATGACACCGTGCCGGCAGGCTGCGTGCGCGTGTCGGCCGGCTGGCCGCAGACCGCGCCGCTGGGCACGCTGTCCGGCATCCTGAACGTGGAGGCCCTGTAATGGACGCGCTGCTGCAACCCGTGCAGGACCTGCTCGGCGCCGCCTGGGTGCCGGTGTGGACCCTGGTCAAGATCTTCGCGATCATCCTGCCGCTGATGGGCTGTGTCGCCTACCTGACGCTGGCCGAGCGCAAGATCATCGGCTGGATGCAGGTGCGCAACGGTCCGAACCGCGTCACCTTCTTCGGCATCAAGGCGCTGGGCGGTCTGGCTCAGCCGATCGCCGACGGCCTGAAGCTGTTGTTCAAGGAAATCGTGCTGCCGTCGGCATCGAGCAAGACGCTGTTCGTGCTCGCACCGGTGCTGGCGCTTGCGCCGTCGCTGGCCGCTTGGGCGGTGATCCCGTTCAACGACGGTCTGGTGCTGGCCGACATCAATGCCGGTCTGCTCTACATCATGGCCATCACGTCGATGGGCGTGTACGGCGTCATCATCGCCGGCTGGGCGTCGAACTCGAAGTACGCCTTCCTCGGCAGCCTGCGTTCGGCGGCGCAGATCGTCGCCTACGAAATCGCCATGGGCTTCGCGCTGGTGACCGTGCTGATGGTGTCGCAGAGCCTGAACCTGTCGGACATCGTGCGCGGGCAGGGCGAGGGCATGTTCGCCAACATGGGCCTGGGCGTGCTGTCGTGGAACTGGCTGCCGCTGTTCCCGATGTTCATCGTCTACTTCATCGCCGGCGTGGCAGAAACCAACCGCTCGCCGTTCGACGTGGTGGAAGGCGAGTCGGAAATCGTGGCCGGTCACATGATCGAATACTCGGGCATGGCGTTCGCGCTGTTCTTCCTGGCCGAATACGCCAACATGATCCTGATCGCGACGCTGACCTCGATCATGTTCCTCGGCGGCTGGCTGTCGCCGGTCGGCTTCCTGCCGGACGGTTTCCACTGGCTGGCAGCGAAGAGCGCTTTCTGCCTGTTCTTCTTCCTGTGGCTGCGCGCGACCTTCCCGCGCTACCGCTATGACCAGATCATGCGTCTGGGCTGGAAGGTTTTCATCCCGGTCACCATCGTGTGGCTCGTGTTCATCGGCGGCTGGATGATGTCTCCGCTGTCGATCTGGAAGTAAGGGACGCGTTATGGGTTCGATGAGAGATTTGTTCGGCGGGCTGATGCTGACCGAACTGGTGAAGGGCATGGCACTGACCGGCCGTCACCTGTTCGCGCGCAAGATCACCCTGCAGTTTCCGGAAGAGAAGACGCCGCAGTCGCCGCGTTTCCGCGGTCTGCACGCACTGCGCCGCTATCCGAACGGCGAGGAGCGCTGCATCGCCTGCAAGCTGTGCGAGGCGGTGTGCCCGGCGATGGCCATCACCATCGAGTCGGATCAGCGCGACGACGGCACCCGTCGTACCACGCGTTACGACATCGACCTGACCAAGTGCATCTTCTGCGGTTTCTGCGAAGAAGCCTGTCCGGTCGACGCCATCGTCGAAACGCGCGTGCTCGAGTACCACGGTGAAAAGCGCGGCGACCTGTACTACACCAAGCAGATGCTGCTGGCCGTTGGCGACCGCTATGAAACGCAGATCGCCAAGGACAGGGAAGCGGACTCGAAATACCGCTGATGGCCGGGCCCGCGCGAGCGGGCAGGGCTCAAGGGAACGGACAAGAACGAACCGATGATGGATTTCCAGACCGCAGTTTTCTTCTTTCTCAGCGCCATCCTGGTCGCTGCATCGCTGCGCGTGATCACTGCGCGCAACCCGGTGCACGCGGCGCTTTACCTGGTGCTGTCCTTCTTCACCGCCGGTGGCATCTGGATGCTGTTGCAGGCCGAGTTCCTCGCCATCGCGCTGGTGCTGGTCTATGTCGGCGCGGTGATGGTGCTCTTCCTCTTCGTCGTGATGATGCTGGACATCAACATCGAGCGGATGCGCGAGGGCTTCTGGGCGAATCTGGTACCGGGCCTCATCGTCGCCGGCCTGATGCTGGCCGAGATGTTCGCCGTGCTGGGCGCGAAGTACTTCTCGGCGGACCGCATGCCGGCGCCTGAAGCCGCCGCCGCCGGCTACAGCAACACCAAGGAACTGGGCCGTCTGATCTACACCGAGTACGTGTATCCGTTCGAACTGGCCTCGGTCATCCTGCTGGTCGCCATCATCGCGGCCATTGCGCTGACCATGCGCAAGCGCAAGGACACCAAGTTCCAGGAACCGGCCAAGCAGATCGCGGTGCGCCGCGAAGACCGCGTGCGCCTGGTGTCGATGCCGGCCGAGAAAGACTGAGAAAAGAAGCGCACGACATGACCTCCTTGCCCCTTTCCTATTTCCTGATGCTGGGCGCCGTGCTGTTCGCGATCAGCGTGGTCGGCATCTTCCTTAACCGGAAGAACCTCATCGTTCTGCTGATGGCGATCGAACTGATGCTGCTGGCGGTGAACATGAATTTCGTCGCCTTCTCGCACTACCTCGGCGACCCGTCCGGCCAGATCTTCGTTTTCTTCATCCTTACCGTAGCCGCCGCGGAATCCGCGATCGGGCTGGCCATCCTCGTGGTGCTGTTCCGCAATCTGAACACCATCCACGTCGATGATCTGGACAGCCTGAAAGGTTGAGCGACATGACATCGATGCAAAAGCTCTATCTGCTCGTCCCGCTCGCGCCGCTGTTCGGCGCCATCATCGCCGGCCTGTTCTGCCGCGTCATTCCGCGCTGGGTCGCGCACAGCGTCACCATCCTCGGCGTCGCCGTGGCGCTGGTCGCGTCCTGGGTCATCTTCCAGGACGTGCAGGCCGGCAACAGCTTCAATGGCGCGCTCTACACCTGGGCGACCAGCGGCGATCTGAAGATGGAAATCGGCTTCCAGATCGACAAGCTGACCGTGATGATGATGCTGGTGGTCACCTCGGTGTCGCTGATGGTGCACCTCTACACCATCGGCTACATGGCCGAAGACCCCGGCTACAACCGCTTCTTCTCCTACATTTCGCTGTTCACCTTCTCGATGCTGATGCTCGTCATGAGCAACAACTTCGTGCAGCTGTTCTTCGGTTGGGAAGCGGTGGGTCTGGTTTCCTATCTGCTGATCGGCTTCTGGTTCAAGCGCCCGACCGCGGTGTACGCCAACCTGAAGGCCTTCCTGGTGAACCGCGTCGGTGACTTCGGCTTCCTGCTCGGCATCGGCCTGATTGCCGCCTACGCCGGCACGCTCAATTACGCCGAGGTGTTCGCCAAGCGCGAGGAACTGGTGGCCATGACGGTCGCCGGTACCGACTGGCCGCTGCTGACCGCGGTGTGTATCGGCCTGTTCATCGGCGCCATGGGCAAGTCGGCTCAGGTGCCACTGCACGTGTGGCTGCCGGATTCGATGGAAGGCCCGACCCCGATTTCGGCGCTGATCCACGCGGCAACGATGGTGACCGCCGGCATCTTCATGGTCACCCGTATGTCGCCGCTGTTCGAGTTGTCGGAAACCGCGCTGTCCTTCGTGCTGGTGATCGGTGCGACCACTGCGCTGTTCATGGGCTTCCTTGGCATCATCCAGAACGACATCAAGCGCGTCGTCGCCTACTCGACACTGTCGCAGCTGGGCTACATGACCGTGGCGCTGGGCGTTTCCGCCTATTCGGCCGCGGTGTTCCACCTGATGACCCACGCCTTCTTCAAGGCGCTGCTGTTCCTGGGTGCCGGCTCGGTCATCATGGGCATGCACCACGATCAGGACATGCGCAATATGGGCGGCCTGTGGAAGTACATGCCGATCACCTGGTTCACCTCGCTGCTCGGTTCGCTGGCGCTGATCGGTGTGCCTTTCCTGTCCGGCTTCTACTCGAAGGACTCGATCATCGAGGCGGTGCATTTCTCGACGATCCCGGGCGCCGGCTACGCCTACTTCTGCGTGGTTGCGGGTGTGTTCATCACCGCCTTCTACTCCTTCCGCATGTATTTCCGCGTGTTCCATGGCCCGGAGAACTTCGGCAAGGCGCACGACGATCATCACGCGCACGGCGACGATCATCACGACGATGACCATCACGACGAGCACCACGGTCTGGCGCCGGGCGAGAAGCCGCACGAGTCGCCGTGGGTGGTGTGGGTGCCGCTGGCGCTCTTGGCCATCCCGTCGGTGTTCATCGGCTACTTCACCGTGCAGCCCATGCTGTTCGGCGACTGGTTCGATGGCGTCGTGACGGTGCTGCCGGAGCACGACGTGCTGGCCAAGGTCGGCGAGCACTTCCACTCGGCCGCCGGTATGGCGATGCACGGCTTTACCGCGCTGCCGTTCTGGCTCGCGCTGGGTGGCGTCGTGCTGGCATGGGTCATGTACATCGCGATGCCCTCGCTGCCGGGCCGCATCGCGCCGATCTTCCGCCCGATCAATGCGGTGCTCGAGAACAAGTACTACTTCGACCGCTTCAACGAGATCGTCTTCGCCGGTGGCGCCCGTCTGCTGGGTCGCGGCCTGTGGGCCGCGGGCGACCGCACGATCATCGACGGTGTGCTGATCAACGGTTCCGCCTCGGCTGTCGGTGCGTTTGCGCGCCTCGCCCGCGGCATACAGACCGGGTACATCTACCGCTACGCGTTTGCAATGGTGATCGGTGTCTGTCTCCTGCTGCTGTGGAGACTGGGCTTCAAGTGATGTGGTGCGGGCGGTGAGGATGCCGCCCGTGGCGTGAATTCAGAGGGAGTGCCAGACGCGGTTGCCCTGACCGGTGAACGTGTCGGCTGAACAAACAAAGAAATGACCGATATTCCCCTTCTCAGTCTTGCCGTATGGCTGCCGATTGCCGGTGGTCTGCTCGTGCTCGCCAGTGGCGACGGCCGTAATGTGGCCTTCTCGAAACTGATCGCGCTGGTCACGGCCATCTTCGGCTTCCTGGTCACGATTCCGCTCTACACCGGCTTCGATACCGCCAGTGCCGGCATGCAGTTCGTCGAGTTGATGCCCTGGGTGCGCGACTACAACATCAATTACCACCTCGGTGTCGATGGCATCTCGATGCCCTTCGTCATCCTGAACAGCTTCATCACGGTGCTGGTGGTGATGGCCGGCTGGACGGTGATCGAGTACAAGCCCTCGCAGTACTTCGCCGCCTTCCTGATCATGTCGGGCCTGCTGAACGGCATCTTCTCGGCGCTCGATGGCATCCTGTTCTACGTCTTCTTCGAAGCGTCGCTGATCCCGCTGTATCTGGTCATCGGTGTGTGGGGCGGCAAGAACCGCGTCTATGCGGCCTTCAAGTTCTTCCTCTACACGCTGCTCGGCTCGCTGCTGATGCTGGTCGCGCTGCTCTACCTGTTCCACAAGAGCGGCAGCTTCGCCATCCTTGACTGGCACCGCGAGCCGCTGGCGATGACTGTGCAGTCGCTGATCTTCTGGGCCTTCTTCGCCAGCTTCGCGGTGAAGGTGCCGATGTGGCCGGTGCACACCTGGCTGCCGGACGCCCACGTCGAGGCGCCGACCGGCGGTTCGGCCGTGCTGGCGGCGATCGGCCTGAAGCTCGGTGCCTACGGCTTCCTGCGCTTCTCGCTACCCATCGTGCCGGACGCGGCCCAGCATTTCGCGCCGGTGGTGATCGGCCTGTCGCTGATCGCCGTCATCTACATCGGCCTGGTCGCATTGGCGCAGACCGACATGAAGAAGCTGGTCGCCTATTCGTCGATCTCGCACATGGGCTTCGTCACGCTGGGCTTCTTCATCTTCAATCCGCTGGGCATCGAAGGCGCCCTGGTGCAGATGATTTCGCACGGTTTCGTGTCGGCCGCGATGTTCCTCTGCATCGGCGTGCTGTACGACCGCATGCACACCCGCAACATCGCCGACTACGGCGGCGTCGTGAACACGATGCCGAAGTTCGCCGCGCTGTTCCTGCTGTTCGCGATGGCCAACGCCGGTCTGCCGGCCACCTCCGGCTTCATCGGCGAATTCATGGTCGTGCTCGGCGCCATCCAGTTCAATTTCTGGACCGGCTTTGCCGCGGCCACCACGCTGATCCTCGGCGCGGCCTACACCTTGTGGATGTACAAGCGCGTGGTGTTCGGCGACGTCGCCAACAGCCACGTCGCCGAACTGAGCGACATCAATGCGCGCGAAATGCTCATCCTTGGCGTGCTGGCGGTGTGCACGCTGGCCATGGGCATCTGGCCGCAGCCGGTGACCGAAATCATGCATGCGACCGTGAACCAGCTGCTCGACCATGTCGCAGCCGGCAAGCTCTGACGGACCAAAAGAATGAACTTCCCTCTGCCTGACTTCTTCCCCGCATCGGCCGAAATCTTCGTGCTGGTGATGGCCTGCGTCGTGCTGCTCGCAGACCTCTTCAAGTCCGAACGCCAGGGCTGGCTGCCTTACCTGCTCACGCTGGCGACGCTGGCCGGCGCCTTCGCCATCCAGTTCGGCACCGCCGGGCCGGACACGACGCTCACGTTCAGCGGCATGTTCGTCGATGACCGCCTCGCCGACGTGCTGAAGAGCTGTCTCTACATCACCGTGTTCGCCGTCGTCGTCTATAGCCGCGATTACCTGATGGCGCGCGGTCTGGAGCGTGGCGAGTACTACCTGCTCGTCTTGTTCGCCACGCTGGGCATGCAGGTGATGATTTCGGCCAATCACTTCCTGACGCTCTACCTGGGCCTGGAACTGCTGTCGCTGGCCATCTATGCGCTGGTCGCGCTGGACCGCGAATCGGCGCGCTCGACCGAAGCGGCGATGAAGTACTTCGTGCTCGGCGCGCTAGCGTCCGGCCTGCTGCTTTACGGCATGTCGATGATCTACGGTGCGACCGGCACGCTGGAAATCTCGGCCATCGCCCGCAAGCTGTCCGACCCGGCCACCAATATGGACGTGCTGCGTTTCGGCCTGGTCTTCCTCGTTGCCGGCCTGGCCTTCAAGATCGGCGTCGTGCCGTTCCACATGTGGATTCCCGACGTCTATCACGGCGCGCCGACCGCGATCACGCTGCTGATCGGCTCGGCGCCGAAGCTGGCCGGTTTCGCAATGGCGATCCGCCTGCTGGTCGACGGCCTGCCGACGCTGGCGGTCGAGTGGCAGCAGATGCTGATGCTGCTCGCCATTCTGTCGATCGCGCTCGGCAACGTGGTCGCCATTGCGCAGACCAACGTCAAGCGCATGCTGGCCTACTCGACCATTTCGCACATGGGCTTCATGCTGCTCGGTCTGGTCAGCGGCGTGATCGAACTGCGTGCCTCGGGTGATATCCACCTCTCTTACGCCTTCGGCAGCGCGATGTTCTACACCATCGCCTACGTGCTGATGAGCGCTGCCGCCTTCGGTACGCTGCTGGTGCTGACCCGCGCCGGCGTCGAGGCGGAAACGCTGGACGACCTGAAGGGCCTGAACCGTCGCAGCCCATGGTTCGCTGCGGTGCTGATGATGGTCATGTTCTCGATGGCCGGCATTCCGTTCTTCATCGGCTTCTTCGCCAAGCTCGCCGTGCTGCAGGCGGTCGTCGCGGCCGGCTACATCTACACCGCCGTGTTCGCCGTACTGCTGTCGCTGATCGGCGCCTTCTTCTACCTGCGCGTCGTCAAGCTGATGTACTTCGACGAACCGCTCGACAACAGCCCGCTGGTCGCCTCGACCGAAATGCGCGCGCTGCTGTCGGTCAATGCGCTTGCGATCGCGCTGATCGGCCTGATGCCGCAATCGCTGCTCGCATTGTGCGCGTCGGCCCTCGGTCAGGCGCTGAAGTAAGCGACGGATGGCGGACGACCTGACGGAAAGCACGCTGGACAGCCGTCAGGTCTACGACGGCGTCCTGCTGAAGGTCTATCAGGATCAGGTCAGGCTGCCGGACGGCAAGCAGGCGGTCCGCGAGTACGTCAAGCATCCGGGGGCGGTGGTCATCATCGCCATCCTGCCGGACGGGCGCATGGTGTTCGAGCGCCAGTTCCGCTACGGCCCGCGCCGTGTCTTCCTCGAATTTCCGGCCGGCAAGATCGACCCGGGCGAACCGATCGAACAGACGGCCATCCGCGAACTGCGCGAGGAAACCGGCCACGAGGCCGACAGCTGGGAACACCTCGGCACGATGCACCCCTGCATCGGCTATTCCGACGAACGCATCGAAATCTTCCTCGCCCGCGGCCTGCGCCATGTCGGTGCCTCGCTCGACGAAGGTGAATTCCTCGAAGTGACCGCGCTTTCGCTGGAGGCCGCGATGTCGGCCGTGTGGCGCGGCGAACTGACCGACGCCAAGACACTGGCCGCCCTTATCTGGGCGCAGCGCGTGTTCGCACAGGGCTTCTGAGCCCCGGCATCTGCGTCGCTGATCCGTCGGCCCACCGGGGCCATCAATCGCGACAGAATGAGGTGATAGCGACTGCGGCGTCCGCGTCCGACGAGGGCGCCACCGACCGCGACGGCTGACTTATTCGGCGATGCGTTGAATCGGCTGGTCCTGGCAGTGGGCGAGCCAGGCGCTCGCCGGCCCGATGCCCGGAATCACCACGTCCGGAGATACCTCCAGCAGCGGCAGCAGCACGAAAGCGCGCAGATGCGCGCGCGGGTGCGGCACGTTCAGCGTGTCGGTGTTGATCACGCGGTCCTCGTACAGCAGCACGTCGAGGTCCAGTGTACGCGGTGCGTTCAGGAATTCGCGTACGCGGCCGTGCGTGCGCTCGATGTCGAGCAGGGCGTCGAGCAGGGCCTGCGGTTCCAGCGTCGTGCGTACGCGCGCAACGGCGTTGATGAAATCGGGCTGATTGTCGTAGCCGATCGGCGCCGTGCGGTAGAGCGACGACTTCCGTTCGAGCACGATGCCCGGCGCAGCGGCCAGTTCGTCGAGTGCTGCGCGTACCTGCTTTTCCGGATCCGCCAGGTTAGCGCCGAGCCCGATGTGGGCGATGTGGGTGGAGGCTTCTTGGCTCATGTCGTGTTCTCTTGATCTGGCCGAACTTTAGCACCGCCGGCCGTGGCGCCTCCGCGCCGCGGCGCCATTGTGGCGGCCGCGACACGGCGCAAACCTAATCTGGATCAAGGTGCACCGTCCGCCCGGCGGGCACAGTGCGCGCCATCACCGCAAGGAGACGCGATGTCCGCACTTGAACTGAAACAGGAACACGTACTCGGTCTGGCGCCGATGGACGACATCCACCGCGAATTCATGCAACTGCTGGCCCGTCTCGACGATGCGACGGCACCCGCTGCGCTGCCGGTACTCGATGAACTGGTGGCGCACACCGAAGCGCATTTCGCGCAGGAGGACGCGTGGATGGAAGCGTCGGACTTTCCGCCGCTGCACTGTCATCGCGGCGAACACGAGCGCGTGCTCGAGGTGCTGCGCGAGGTCAGACGCCTGGCGGCGGCGGGGGACGCGGGCATCGTGCGCACGCTGGTACGCGAACTGCCGGTGTGGTTCGAGCACCACGCCTCGACCATGGACACCATGCTGGCCGAGCACATCGCGCGCACCGGCTACGACGCGCAGACCACGCTGCCGGAACTGGCGGAAGCCTGATCGTCCCGCTCAGACCCGGTCGCGCATCAGGCGCGCCTTCTCGCGCTCCCAGTCACGTTGCTTCTCGGTCTCGCGCTTGTCGAACTGCTTCTTGCCCTTGGCCAGACCGATCTCCAGCTTGATGCGGCCACGGGTGTAGTGCAGGTTCAGCGGCACCAGCGTGTAGCCGGCGCGCTCGACCAGACCGATCAGCTTGCTGATCTCGTTCGCGTGCAGCAGCAGCTTGCGGCTGCGCGTCGGATCGGGCTTGATGTGAGTGGAGGCGGTCGGCAGTGGTGACACGTGCATGCCGATCACGTACACCTCTTCGCCCTTGAGCACCACGTAGGCTTCCTTCAGCTGCGTGCGGCCAGCGCGGATTGCCTTCACCTCCCAGCCTTCGAGCACCAGACCCGCTTCGAAGCGTTCCTCGATGAAGTAGTCGTGAAAGGCCTTCTTGTTGTCGGCAATGCTCATGAAGTGAAACCGGTGAGGGACGTGCTGAAATGAAATCGGGGCTGCGTAGGGGGCGCTGCCGCGGATAGAATTGCGATTTTACCTTCTGATGACATGGCTGAAGTCCGAAAAACCGTGCTCATCGAGCGCAGTGCCGAACAGATGTTCCGCCTCGTCGATGACGTGGAACACTATCCGCAGTTCCTGCCCTGGTGCGGCGGCAGCCAGCTGATCGAACGCACCGACGTGCTGACGCGCGCGCGCATCGACATCAACTACCACGGCGTCAAGGCCCACTTCGTCACCGCCAACGACAAGGTGTTCCCGCGCAGCATGACCATCCGCCTGGTTGAAGGGCCGTTCAACCGGCTCGACGGCACCTGGCTGTTCGCGCCGCTGGGCGAGGCCGCCTGCAAGATCGAGTTCAACCTGCATTACGAATTTTCGAGCCGGCTGATCGAGAAGGTGGTCGGTCCGGTGTTCAGCCATATCGCCAACACCTTTGTCGACGCCTTCGTGAAGCAGGCCGATCGCCAGTACGGACAGGGAACGCAGTGATGAGCGACAAGATCCACGTGCAGGTTGCCTATGCGCTGCCCGAGCGGCAGGACATCGTGACGATGGAACTGGTCGCAGGCGCCACTGCGCAGCAGGCAGTCGAGGCTTCCGGACTGCTGCAGAAGTATCCGGACATCGATCTGGCGAAGAACAAGCTCGGCGTGTTCTCCAAGCTGGTCAAGGCCGACCAGGTGCTGCGCGATCGCGACCGCGTCGAAATCTACCGTGCGTTGATTGCCGACCCGAAGGAAGTGCGGCGACAGCGCGCCGCCGAGGGCAAGGTACTCAAGAAGGGCGGCGGTGAGGCCGAACCGGCGGCCTGATCCGCGCCCTTACTTGCACCACTCCGACACCGACTTCTGCGCGTCTTCCATTTCCTTCGCGCGCCCGGCGTCGTCGAGGAATTCGCGTTCGCCCTGCGTGTTGAAGCGCACGATGCGCTGACCCGATTGCAGCGCGGCAAGCTTGCTGCGCGCCCGCGTGCAGTTCTCGGCCATCCGCTCTTTCTCGGCCTTCTCCTTCGCCTGTTTGGCTTCCGATTCCAGCCGTTCGTCGCGGCGCTTCTGGAACTCCTGCAGCTTTTCCTGCACCGAACCCGAACCATCGCCGGACGGCGGCGGCGGATTGATGTTCTTCTTCGTTGCGTTGGCGCCCGGCGGCGGGGTGTCGGAAAAAACGGTGCGTCCCTGGGCGTCCTTGTACTGGTAGACCTGGGCGGCGCAGGCGAGCGGAACACTGAGCAGCACGGCTGCGGCGATACGGACGAGCACTTCACAACTCCTCGATTGAGCGCCTTCTGGCGCGGCTTTCAGGGCCGGGTGCAGACGGCTGCGTCGACCGGCGTATAATACGTTTTTGCTAGTTGGGAAAGTAGTCATGCGTGTTATCCAGAAGGCGCTGACCTTCGACGACGTGCTCCTCGTGCCGGCGCACTCCAACGTGCTGCCGCGCGACGTCAGTCTCAGTACCCGTATCTCCCGCAATATCCGCGTCAATCTTCCGCTGATGTCCGCCGCGATGGACACCGTCAGCGAAGCCCGGCTGGCCATCGCGCTGGCCCAGGAAGGCGGCCTCGCGATCATCCACAAGAACCTCACCGCCAAGCAGCAGGCCGCCGAAGTGGCCAAGGTGAAGCGTTTCGAGGCCGGCGTCCTGAAGGACCCGATCACCATCTCTCCCGACATGACGGTTCGCGAGCTGCACGGGTTGACACGCAGCCACCGCATTTCCGGTTTTCCGGTGCTCGACGGTGAGCGCGTGGTCGGCATCGTGACTAACCGCGACCTGCGTTTCGAAACCAATCTCGACCAGCCGGTCTCGCGCATCATGACGCCGCGCGAGCGCGTCGTGTTCGTGCGCGAAGGCGCGTCGCTCGATGAAGCGCGTTCGCTGATGCACAAGAACCGCCTAGAGCGCGTGCTGGTGCTGGGCGAGAACGACACGCTGCGTGGCCTGATCACGGTCAAGGACATGCTGAAGTCGACCGAACACCCGCTGGCCGCCAAGGACGCACATGGCCGCCTGCGTGTCGGCGCCGCGATCGGTGTCGGTGAAGGCACCGAAGACCGCGCCGCCGCGCTGGCCGAAGCCGGCGTTGACGTCATCGTCGTCGACACCGCGCACGGCCACTCGCAGGGCGTGCTCGAACGCGTCAGTTGGGTCAAGCGCACCTTCCCGCACATCGACGTGATCGGCGGCAACATCGCCACCGCCGACGCTGCCCGCGCGCTGGTCGATGCCGGCGCCGACGGCGTCAAGGTCGGCATCGGCCCCGGCTCGATCTGCACCACCCGCATCGTCGCCGGTGTCGGCGTGCCGCAGATCACCGCCATCGACAACGTCGCCACCGCACTCGCGTCGACCGATGTGCCGATGATCGCCGACGGCGGCATCCGCTACTCGGGCGACATCGCCAAGGCGGTCGCTGCCGGCGCCAACGCCGTCATGCTGGGCGGCCTGCTGGCCGGTACCGAGGAAGCGCCGGGCGAGATCGAACTGTTCCAGGGCCGTTCCTACAAGTCCTACCGCGGCATGGGTTCGCTCGGCGCGATGCAGCAGGGCGCCGCCGACCGCTACTTCCAGGACCCGGCGTCGAATGCCGACAAGCTGGTGCCGGAAGGCGTCGAAGGCCGTGTGCCTTACAAGGGCCCGGTGGTGAACGTGATCACCCAGCTGATGGGCGGTCTGCGCGCATCGATGGGCTATTGCGGCTGCGCCACGGTGGACGAAATGCGCTCGAAGGCGCAGTTCGTCGAGATCACCTCGGCCGGCATTCGCGAGTCGCACGTGCACGACGTGCAGATCACCAAGGAAGCGCCGAACTATCACGTGGATTGAGGGGCTGGGGGCCAGGGAGCAGGGGCTGGAGGGGCCGGGGCTTGATGAGCGAGGTGCGAAGCTATCGCGATTTGCTGGTCTGGCAACGAGCGATGGATCTTGCTCTCGGCATTTATGCTCTGAGTCGCTCCTTTCCGGACAGCGAGCGCTTCGTTATGGTCTCTCAGCTTCGTCGCGCAGCCGTGTCCGTTCCGTCGAATATCGCGGAAGGGCACGCGCGCAGTTCTACGCGCGACTTTCTTCGTTTTCTCTCGATCGCCTCGGGTTCGCTTGCTGAACTGGAAACGCAGCTCATCCTTTCACACCGTCTCGACTACCTTGATCAGGATCGGCTTGATTCGACCTTGGTCCTTGCTGGAGAAACAGGCCGGATGATTCGGGGCCTGCAAACCTCACTGGCGTCGCGCATCGCTGCGGCGCCCTAGTCCCCAGTCCCTAGCCTCTTACCCCTGAACCCCCATGCACAACAAGATCCTCATCCTCGATTTCGGCTCCCAGGTCACCCAGCTCATCGCGCGCCGCGTGCGCGAGGCGCATGTGTATTGCGAAATCCATCCGTGCGACGTGAGCGACGATTTCGTGCGCGGCTTCGGCGCGCAGGGGGTCATTCTGTCCGGCAGTCATATGTCGGCCTACGAGGAATCGACCGACCGCGCGCCGCAGGCGGTGTTCGAACTGGATGTGCCGGTGCTGGGCATCTGCTACGGCATGCAGACCATGGCGCAGCAGCTGGGTGGCAAGGTTGAGGCGGGCACGGTGCGCGAGTTCGGTTACGCCGAAGTGCGCGCCCGCGGCCATACCAAGCTGCTCGACGGCATCGAGGATTTCCGCACCGAGCAGGGCCACGGCATGCTCAAGGTGTGGATGAGTCACGGCGACAAGGTGACCGAACTGCCGCCGGGCTTTGTCGTGATGGCGTCGACCGACAGCTGTCCGATCGCCGGCATGGCCGACGAAGCCCGCCGTTTCTACGGCGTGCAGTTCCACCCGGAAGTCACCCACACCGCGCGCGGCGCTGACCTGCTGCGCCGCTTTGTGCTCGACGTGTGCGGCTGCCAGGGCGACTGGATCATGGGCGACTACATCGCCGAAGCGGTCGAGCGCATCCGCGAACAGGTGGGTGACGAAGAGGTCATCCTCGGCCTGTCGGGCGGTGTCGATTCGTCGGTGGCCGCGGCGCTGATCCATCGCGCCATCGGCGACCAGCTCACCTGCGTGTTCGTCGACCACGGCCTGCTGCGCCTGAACGAGGGGCAGATGGTGATGGACATGTTCGCCGGCCGTCTGCATGCGCGGGTGATCCACGTCGATGCCGCTGACCAGTTCCTCGGCCACCTGAAGGGCGTGTCCGACCCGGAAGCCAAGCGCAAGATCATCGGCCGCGAGTTCGTCGAGGTGTTCAAGGCGGAAGCCGCCAAGCTGAAGGCGGGCGACGGCGGCCACAAGGGCGCCACCTTCCTCGCCCAGGGCACCATCTATCCGGACGTGATCGAGTCCGGCGGCGCCAAGAGCAAGAAGGCCACGACGATCAAGAGCCACCACAACGTCGGCGGCCTGCCGGAACAGCTGGGCCTCAAGCTGCTGGAGCCGCTGCGCGAGCTGTTCAAGGACGAAGTGCGCGAACTGGGCGTCGCGCTCGGCCTGCCGCGCGACATGGTGTACCGCCACCCCTTCCCGGGTCCCGGTCTGGGCGTGCGCATCCTCGGCGAAATCCACGCCGAGTACGCCGACCTGCTGCGCCGCGCCGACGCCATCTTCATCGAGGAACTGCGCGCCACCATCGACCCGCAGACCGGCAAGAGCTGGTACGACCTCACCAGCCAGGCCTTCGCCGTCTTCCTGCCGGTGAAGTCGGTTGGCGTGATGGGCGACGGCCGCACTTACGAATGGGTCGTCGCGCTGCGCGCCGTGCAGACGCAGGACTTCATGACCGCCCACTGGGCCGAACTGCCGCACAGCCTGCTCGGCCGCGTCAGCAACCGCATCATCAACGAGGTGCGCGGCATCAACCGGGTGGTCTACGACATCTCGGGCAAGCCGCCGGCGACGATCGAGTGGGAGTGATTCCACGTCGCTGCGCTGCCAGATCTCGCGACCAACCCCGGGCCTGTCCCGGGGTTTTCTTTTTTGCACGTCGCCGTTCGCTCCCGATTGCCGCCCGCGCCCTCCCTCTCTACAATGCGAACAATTATCAATTGCATTGATGCCCGTCCGCCACGGCGGACCGGGCGCGAGGGGAGTGCGCGGTGCGGACTGTCGAATGTGAGCTGCGGCGGGAGGCGGAGGATCTCTACCGGGGTCATCACGGCTGGCTGCAGGGCTGGCTGCGGCGCAAGCTGGGCGACGCGATGGAGGCGGCGGACATTGCGCAGGACGTGTTCATCCGCGTGCTGACGCGGCAGCAGCCGGTGCGTGCGCACGAGCCGCGCGCTTATCTGTCGACCATCGCGCGCGGCCTGGTGATCGATCATTGGCGCCGGCGCGCCCTCGAACGCGCCTGGCTCGATACGCTGGCCGTGCTGCCGGAAGCCGAAGCGCCGTCGCCAGAGAGCCGCGCGCTGGTGCTGGAGGCGCTGATCGAGATCGACCGCATGCTCGACAGCCTGAAGCCGCAGGTGCGTACCGCTTTCCTGTGGGCGCAGCTCGAAGGCCTCAGCTGCCCGCAGATCGCCAGCCGGCTCGGTGTGTCGCTGGCCACCGCCGAGCGCTACGTCGCCCGCGCGCTGCGTCACTGCTACGCGATGCGCTTCGAGTCGTGAGCGAAGCGCTCACTGCCACGGCCGGCGAGCGCCTGCCGGACGACATCGTCGATGCGGCGATCGCCTGGTCGGTGCGGCTGGACTACAACGCCGCGACGCCTGCAGCGCAGCAGGCTTTCGCGCGCTGGCTCGACGCCGACCCGCGCCACGCACAGGCGTGGAGCAGGGTGGCGGCCTTGCGCAGCGACTTCTCCGGCCTGCCGGCACGGTTGGCGCAGGACGTGCTGCAGGCCGCCGAGGCCGGGCGCCGCGGGGCCGTTGCCGGCAGGCGACGTGCCTTGCGCGTGCTGTCGCTGTCCGGCGTGGCGCTGGCGAGCGGATGGGCGGTGCGCGAAACCACGCCCTGGCAGCGTCTGCTCGCCGACGCGAGCACGTCGGTGGGCGAACAGCGCACGCTGCGACTGGCCGATGGCAGCGTGGTGATGCTGAACACGGACAGCGCGATCAGCAGCGATTTCTCCGACCAGCGTCGCGTGCTGGCGCTGCACCGCGGCGAAATCATGATCACCACCGGCGACGATGCCGGCGTCGCCGCCAAGCGCCCGTTCTGGGTCAGCACGCCCTTCGGCGCGCTGCGCGCGCTGGGTACCCGTTTCGTCGTGCGGCTGGAGCGCTCCGAGCTGCGGGTCAGCGTGCAGGAGGGCGCAGTCGAGGCGCATCCGGCCGACGGCGGCGCGACCGTCGTGATCCACAGCGGCGAGCGCAGCACGCTCGGCCCGGCCGGCATCTCGCCACCGGTCGTCGCGGATGCCGACGACGATGCGTGGACCGACGGCGTCATTGCCGGCCGCGACATGCGGCTGGCCGACCTGCTGGACGAACTGTCGCGCTATCGCAGCGGCCGCATCGTCTGCGATCCGCGGATCGCAGATTGGCGCGTGTCCGGCGTGTTCCACGTGCGCGACACCGACCGCGCGCTGCGCTTCCTGATGCAGGTGCAGCCGGTGCACGTTCGCTACCGCACCCGCTACTGGGTCATCGTCGAACCCGATCAGGCGGGTTGAGCACGGCCGCGCAAAAAATTTTCCGGTGAAGTGAGGGGATCTGCCGTCTGGTCCGGCCTCTGCAGTGAAGGCGCCCGTTTTGGCGCTGCTCTTCCAACCGGACCTGAACTCAGCCATGAACACTCCTTTCTCCGTGCCGGCCTTGCCTGCGCGTCCGCTTCCGCCGCTGACGGCCCTTTCCGCCGCGCTGCGCATCGCCCTGCTGGGTCTGACCCTGACGACCGCCGCGCTGCCGCAGTTGGCGCAGGCACAGGCTGCCGCCGCGCCGGCGGTAGCCGGCGTGCTGCATTTCAGCCTGCCCGCCGGACCGCTCGCCACGGCGCTCGACCGCTATGCGCGCATCGCCGGCATCAATGTGTCCTACGAGGCGGCGCAGCTGGCCGGCGTGCGTTCGCGCGGGCTGGAGGGCGATTACACCGCTGACGCCGCGTTGCGGGCACTGCTCGCCGACACCGGCTTCGAAGCGGTCGCACGTGGCGAAGGCGGCTACACCGTGCGCCGGAGTGCCGCACCGCGTCCGTCGGCGAACGCCGAAGTGCCGGTGCTCGATGCCGTGCGGGTGCGCGCCGACGCCGAATCCCTCCACCCCTTGCCGCCGATGCAGGCGGGCGGTCAGATGGCGCGCGGTGGCCGCCTGGGCATGCTGGGCAACGCCGACGTGATGGACGCGCCGTTCAGCGTCACCAGCTACAGCGCCGGCATGATCGCGGACAGGCAGGCGCTCAGCGTGGCCGACGTCGTCGGCAACGACCCGTCGATCCGCATTTCCGGCCATCCGGGCGACATCCTCGACACCTTCTTCATCCGCGGTTTCCCGGTCGGCGACCAGAACGCGGGGGAAATCGCCTTCGACGGCGTCCATGGCGTGGCGCCGAACTACCGCGTGCTGGTCGACTACGCCGAGCGCGTCGAGGTGATCAAGGGGCCGACCGCGCTGCTCTACGGCATGTCGCCGGCCAGCAGCGTCGGCGGCACCATCAACATCGTGCCCAAACGCGCCGGCGCCGACGACCTCACGCGCTTCACCGCGAGCGCGTCGCCGAACGCGCAGTACGGTGGCCACCTCGACCTGAGCCGTCGCTTCGGTCCGGATCGTCGCCTCGGTCTGCGCTTCAACGGCAGCGTGCACGACGGCGACACCGGCATCGACAAGCAGTCGCGGGCGGCAACCGTCGGCGCGCTGGCGCTCGATTACAGCGGCGACAGACTGCGCGCCACGCTGGACATCGTCGATCAGCGGGAAGACATCGACGCGCCGTCGCGCCGCCCCTTCCTCGGCGCCGGCGTGGCGGTGCCGTCGGCGCCTGACGGGCGGCGCAACGTGTCGCAGCGCTGGGAACGTTTCGAAACCGAGGACCAGTCGGTGCTGGCGCGCGTCGAGTACGCGGCGAGCGAGCGGATCACGCTGTTCGCCGGCGTCGGCGGCGGACGCACCCGGGTCGATCGCCTGTTCGGCAACCCGACCATACTGAATGCGGCCGGCGACACCAGCACGGTGCCGCAGCGCTTCCGCTTCGACGTCGATCGCCGCACGGCCGAGGCCGGGCTGCGCGCGCGCTTCGAAACCGGTCCGCTGCGTCACGTGGTGAGTGCGCAGGTCAGCACTTATCGTGATCGCCTCGGGCGCATTTCCGCCAACGGCACCGCGGTGCTGTCCAATCTGTACGCGCCCTTCGACAGCCCGGCGCAGGACGTGCAGCTGACCGGCGACGTGCCGCGCGTGTCCGACACCCAGCTGAGCGGCATCGCGCTGTCCGACACGCTGTCGATGTACGACGAGCGCCTGCAGCTCACGCTGGGCGTGCGCCGGCAGCGGGTGGAGACCGACAACTTCGACCCGCTGACCGGGGCGCTGACGACGGCCTACGACGAGGACGCGCTGACGCCGCTGGTCGGTATCGTCGTCAAGCCGTGGCAGGGCGTGGCGCTGTACGCCAACCACATCCAGGGCCTGAGCCGCGGCGACATCGCGCCGCCGTCGGCCAGCAACGCCGGCGAGGTGTTCGCACCGTACAAGGCGCGGCAGAACGAAGTGGGCGTGAAGGCCGAGATCGGCGGCGTAATCGCCACGCTGAGCGCCTTCCAGATCACCAAGCCGAGCGGCCAGCTGACCGGCACCGTGTTCGCGGTCGATGGCGAACAGCGCAACCGCGGCGTCGAACTGGCGCTGTCCGGCGAAGCCGCACCCGGCCTGCGTCTGCTTGGCGGCGTGACGCTGCTCGACGCCGACCTGACGCAGACCAATTCGGCCGCCACGCTGGGCCGGACCGCAGTCGGCGTGCCGTCCTTGATGGCCAATATCGGCGCCGAGTGGGACGTCGCCTTCCTGCCCGGTGTCACGCTGACCGGCAACGTGGCGCACACCGGCAGCCAGTACGTCGACCGCGCCAACACGCTGCGCGTGCCGGACTGGACCACGGTCGACCTCGGCGCGCGCTACCGCACGACGGTCGCCGGCCGCGCCACCGTGTTCCGCGCCCAGCTGCGCAATGCCTTCGATCGCAACTACTGGGCCGGCGTGTCGCAGTACGGCAGTCTGGTGCAGGGTGCGCCGCGCACGCTGCTGCTGTCGGCCACCGTCGATTTCTGAGCGCGGGGTGAACACGATGAACGCATTCCGCATCACGGCCGCGCTGCTTCTGGTGGCCATGACAACGCCTAGCTGGGCGCACGGCATCTGGTTCGCCCAGCGCGCCGGGCGGCTGGCGCTGGTCTACGGCGAGGGCGCCGAGGACGTCGAGGTGTTCAGCCGCCGTGACCGCATCACGGCGCTGCAGGCCTTCGATGCGGCCGGTCGTCCGGTGGCGGTGCGTACAGTGCCGGTCGAACCCATGCTGTTCGTCAGTGCCGACGCCGCGGCCACCGTGCTGGCGGCGACGATGGACAACGGCCACTGGTCGCGCCTGCCCTCCGGCAAGTGGACGGCCGGCACGAAGGAAACGGTGCCCGGCGCAACCGTCACCGGCCGCTACCTGAAGTACGGCACCCACCTGCTGTCGGCGCCGGCCGGTGAAATGCAGCCGGTGGCCGGCATGGCCTTCCAGATCGTGCCGGTCGGCAAGCGCTTTCCGCAACGCCGCGGCGATGTGCTGACGGTACGCGTGCTGTACGAGGGACGGCCGCTGCCCGGCGTCGAGGTGTGGCCGGATCTGGTCAATGACCCGGACGGCGCATCGGTGCGGACCGGTGCCGACGGCCTGGCGACCGTCACCGTGCGCAACCAGGGACTCAACGTGATCCGCGCCGAATACCTTGCACGCGGCGATGCCGACGGCAAGGTGGATCAGGTCGAGCACTTCGCCACCCTCAGTTTCGCACTGAAGCCGCCCGCCGACTGAGCGCCCGGCTGCTTTCGGTCTGCCGGCGGAGGGTCGCTAATGCCGGCAGACTGTAAAAATTCAAGCTTTTCCGGTCTGTTTGCGCGCGAGGATATTGTCGGCCGCACCCAACCGGTGCAGTCTCCGCTTGTTACAAAGCGTAAGCGGATATCACTACCTTGCACCGAAGACTGGACCCAGCAAGCACGACGATCCTGATCGTCGACGACATGTCGGAAAATCTTGAGGTGCTCGACGGCCTGCTGCGAACCGCCGGCTATCGCGTCAAGGCGGCGAAGAACGGCGTCGCCGCGCTGCGGCTGGCAAGTGATCGCGATGCGCCCTCGCTCATCCTGCTCGATGTGATGATGCCGGGCATTGACGGCTACACGGTTCTCGAACGTCTGCAGAACGATCCCGCGACCTGCGACATTCCGGTCATCTTCGTCACGGCGCTGACCGAAGCCGGCGACGAGGAAGCCGGGCTGGCCATGGGGGCGGCCGATTACATCTCGAAGCCGATCAAGCCGGCCGTACTGCTGGCGCGCGTGCGCACCCACCTGCAGGCCAAGCTTGCGCGCGACCTGATGCGCGACCACAACGCCTGTCTGGAGGCCGAAGTCAGCCGGCGCATGGAAGAGAACGAGCAGATCCAGGCGGTGAGCATCCGGGCGCTGGCCAATCTGGCCGAAACGCGCGACCACGAGACCGGACGCCATATCCGCCGCACCCAGGCCTATGTGCGCGTGCTGGCCGAGGCGCTGGCCGACGACCCGCGCTTCGCGCCGGTGCTGACCCCGGCCTGGATCGACCTGCTCACCCGTTCGGCGCCGCTGCACGACATCGGCAAGGTCGGCATTCCGGACCACATCCTGCACAAGCGCGGCAAGCTCGACGCCGACGAGTGGGCGGTGATGAAGACCCACGCCGAAATGGGCGCGCGCGCCATTGAGTTTGCCGAGCGCGACGAGGTGAAACCGGCCGCCTTCCTCGCACTGGCGCGCGACATCGCGCACTGGCATCACGAACACTGGGACGGCAGCGGCTACCCGGACGGGCTGGCCGGCGAGGCGATCCCGCTGGCGGCGCGGCTGATGACGGTGGCCGACGTGTTCGATGCGATGATGTCGCGCCGCGTGTACAAGTCGCCGTTCCCGGCTGACGAGGTGCGCGCCCACATCGTTGAGCGGCGCGGTACGCATTTCGATCCGGACGTCGTCGACGTGTTCATCGAGCGTTATTCCGATTTCATCGACATCGCGAGGCGCCATGCCGACCCGACCTGAGTCGTCCCCCGGATCGCCATCGGCACAGGCACGCAGCGACGCGATCTGGGGCATGCGGATGACGGTGCTCGCCTACACCGGCATCGCCTCGCTGTGGATACTGCTGTCCGATGAACTGCTGCTCGCGCTGACTGACGATCCGAAGCGCTTTGCGCTAGCCAGCACCTTCAAGGGCTGGGCCTTCGTTGCCGTCACCGCCTGTGCGCTCTATCTGCTGCTGCGCCGCCTGACCGGCCGCGCCCTCGACGCGCTTGAGCGCGAGAACGTGTCGCTGACGGCTCGCGCGCGCGCCGAATCGCTGCTCGACGCCATCATCCGCAGCGCCTCCGATCCGGTGTTCGCCAAGGACAGCGAAGGGCGCTATCTGGTCAGCAATCCGGAAGTCGTACGCCTGCTCGGCATTCCGGAGCAGGCCATGCTCGGCCGCACCGACGCCGAACTGCTGGCGCCGGAGGTGGCCCGCCGGGTGATGGACAACGACCGCATCGTCATGGCCGGCGGTCAGGTCGTGCGCTTCGAGGAGCATCTGCCGACGGCGGACGGCGAGCGCATCTTCCTCAGCACCAAGGGCCCGCTGCGCGATGCCGGCGGGCACGTGATCGGCCTCTACGGGGTGGCGCGCGACATCACCGAACGGCTCAACGCCGAGCGTGCGCTGCGCGACAGCGAAGAGCGCTTCCGCACCCTTTTCGAGCATTTCCCGGTGGCCTATCAGTCGCTCGACGCGCAGGGCCGTTTCATCCACGTCAATCCCATGCTGTGTGCGCTGCTCGGCTATCGCGAGGGCGAACTGCTGGGGCGCGCCTTCGGCGATCTCTGGATGCCGGCCGAGCGTGCGGATTTCGCGGCCACCTTCGAGCGTTTCAAGCGCGACGAGCGCATCCAGACCGAACTGCGCCTGCAGCATCGCGACGGCCACGCGGTCGTCGTCTGGCTGGTCGGGCGCGTGCAACTCGATGCACGGGGCTACTTCGAGCGCACGCACTGCGTGCTTGCCGACCTGAGCGAGCGGGTGGCGGCCGTACAGGCGCAGGAAGAGCGCGAGACGCTGCTGCGCCAGATCGGCGAACTGGCACACATCGGCGCCTGGGCGGTCGATCTCGAAAGCGGCCGCCTGAGCGCCACCGACGAGGTGGCACGCATCCACGAGGCCGATCCGGCGTCGGTCGATACGCTGGCCAGCGCGCTGCAGTTTTTCCGCGAGCAGGACCGGCTGCGTATCGAGGCGGTCATCGACGGCGCGGTCGAGCGGGGCGAACCGTGGGATATCGAAGCGCAGATACACACCCGGGCCGGGCGCCAGAAATGGGTGCGCGTACTCGGCACGCCGGTGACCGAGAACGGCCGCGTGGTGCGGCTGCGCGGCACGGTACAGGACATCACCGAACGCCGGCGGATGGAACTCGAACTGAGCCGCCACCGCACCCATCTTGAGGAACAGGTGCAGTTGCGCACCGCCGAACTGGCGGTCGCGAAGGAGGCGGCCGAGGCGGCGAACCGCTCGAAGAGCCAGTTTCTTGCCAACATGAGCCATGAGATGCGTACGCCGATGAATGCCATCATCGGACTGACGCATCTGCTGTGGAAATCGCCGCTCGATGCGACGCAGCGCGAGCATGCGGAGAAGATCGGTGCGGCAGCCAGCCATCTGCGTCACATCATCGACGACGTGCTCGACCTGTCGCGCGTCGAGGCCGAAAAGCTGGTGCTCGAATCGGCCGCCTTCCGCCTCGATGCGCTGCTCGAACAGGTGCGCTCGATGATGATGGAGCGCGCAGACGAACGCGGCCTGGCGTTGCGCGTGCAGACCGACGCTGCGGTGCCGGCGACGCTGCGCGGCGACGCCACCCGGCTGCGCCAGGCGCTGCTCAACTACCTCAGCAATGCGGTCAAGTTCACTGAACAGGGCAGCGTCACGCTGAGTGTCGCCGTGGTCGAGCGGGGCGACGACAGCGTACTGCTGCGCTTCGAAGTGAGCGATACCGGCATCGGCATCGCGGCGGGCGATCTCGCCCGTCTTTTCAGTGCCTTCGAACAGGCCGATGCATCGACCACGCGCAAGTACGGCGGCAGCGGACTGGGGTTGTCGATCACGCGTCGGCTGGCGCGGCTGATGGGCGGCGATGCCGGCGCCAGCAGCGAGTCGGGGCGCGGCAGCCGTTTCTGGTTCACCGCCCGCCTCGGCGTGGTGGCCGACATGGCCGACCCGGTGGCGCCGTTCGTGGTCGACGCGCGGGCGCGCCTGGAGCGGGATTTCGGCCGCAAGCGCATCCTGCTGGTCGAAGACCACGACATCAATCGCGAGGTGTTGCTGGCGCTGCTGCGAGATGCCGGCCTGCAGGCAGACGTTGCCGCCGACGGTGTCGAGGCGCTGGAGCGCGCGGCCGGCGAGCGCTACGACCTGGTGCTGATGGACCTGCAGATGCCACGCCTGAACGGCATCGACGCCACGCGCCGGCTGCGTGATCTGCCTGGCTGGGAGAAGGTGCCGGTCGTCGCGGTCACCGCCAACGCCTTTGCCGACGACCGCGCCGCCTGTGCCGCCGCGGGGCTGGACGACTTCATCGCCAAGCCGGTCGAGCCGGAGGCCTTCTAC
>Ga0123388_1089717_pt1 | contig 26064 bp, 25 predicted proteins | sample T0HHNO3metaT_FD_89916 | JGI IMG/M metagenome (GOLD analysis project Ga0123388, IMG submission 89916) | Methane-oxidizing artificial microbial communities from Washington, USA to study methane cycling - T0-HHNO3 metaT (Metagenome... | ecosystem: Engineered > Modeled > Simulated communities...
ATTCAATGAAAGTGAAGTCATCGAAATAGGTTTGGATGATTTATAATGCTTGAATTATATAGGATTTTAAATGGCAAATAGGCTTAGCAAAATTTACACGCGCACTGGCGATGCGGGCACCACAGGCTTGGGTGATGGCACACGCGTTGCGAAAGATAGCTTGCGTGTGGTGGCGATGGGCGATGTAGATGAGTTGAATTCAGTGATTGGCTTACTATTAACAGAGCCAGTGTCGGACAAGATCAAAGTTTGTTTAACGCGTGTTCAGCATGATTTATTTGATATGGGTGGCGAGATTTGCATGCCAGGTTATGACCTCATCAAACCGGAACGGGTAAGCGCCTTAGAAAATGCGCTCGACGAATGGAACGACACTCTTAACCCATTAAAAGAGTTCATTTTACCAGGCGGTAGCCGTGCTGCGGCCTACTGCCATTTGGCCAGAACGGTTTGCAGACGCGCCGAGCGCCAAATGACGACGTTAAATGCACAAGAAAAAATTACCGATATTTCTCTGCAATATATCAATCGATTATCGGATTTATTATTTGTGCTGTGCCGCATATTAAATAAAGAAGCAGGCGTGCCAGATGTGTTGTGGAAAAATGAGTTTAAGAAATAGATCAATATGATTAAAAGATTCCTGCAAAAAGTTTTTAGCAAAAAAACGAAGGCTGTATTAGCCATTAACCAAGCTGACAGCATCGACACCAGCATGGCAAAAAAAATCACGGCTAAGACGCACAAAATCAATAAAGACTTAATCACCCAAGCAGCACTAAAAACCTGTGATGGTTTACAGAAAGCTGGATTTGAAGCGTTTATTGTCGGCGGCGCCGTGCGTGACTTGCTACTGAATGTTAAGCCAAAAGATTTCGATATCGCCACCAATGCCACACCAGAGGAAGTTAATCGCGTATTCCGCCGCTCGCGCATTATCGGCCGACGTTTTCGTTTAGTGCATGTATTGTGGGGACAAGAAACGATTGAGGTATCGACTTTCCGTGGCAATCACCAAGCAGATGGCGATGCAAAAACCAACGATAGTGGGCGTATTCTGCGCGACAATATTTTTGGCAGTTTAGAAAATGATGCTGCGCGACGCGACTTTACGGCTAATGCACTGTATTACAACCCGGCCAATCAAGAAGTGCTAGATTTTCACAATGGCGTGGCGGATATCAAAACCAATGTATTGCGCATGATTGGTGATCCGCTTACACGCTATCAAGAAGACCCTGTGCGTATGCTGCGTGCAGTGCGATTATCTGCAAAACTTGGCTTAAAAATCGATGCTGCGACCCAAGCACCTATCGCTAAAAATGCTAATTTATTGCAAGACGTTCCACCAAGCCGCTTGTTTGATGAAATGCTAAAACTCTTTTTATCTGGCCACGCCATTGAAAGTGTCAATGCCTTGCGTGCACAACATTTACATCATGGCTTATTGCCCATGTTGGATGTCGTGCTGGAACAACCACTAGGCGAAAAATTCGTGATGTTGGCGCTTAAAAATACCGATGACCGTATTTCGATAGGCAAATCAGCTAACCCTAGCTTCTTATTCGCCTGTTTACTGTGGCATGAGGTATTAACCGCTTGGCAATCGTATCAAGACAAAGGTGAAAGTTTTATCCCTGCCCTGCATATGGCGATGAATGAAGTGATTGCAACGCAAGCCGAAAAATTGGCCATTCATAATCGCCATACCGCGACCATGAAAGAAATCTGGGGCTTGCAACCGCGTTTTGAACAGCGCGCAGGTAAACGGCCTTTTGGCATTTTAGAGCATCCGCGCTATCGTGCCGGCTATGACTTTTTACTGTTGCGTTGCGATTCTGGTGAAATTGATGCAGAACTCGGCACTTGGTGGACTGCATTTGCCGATGCGAATTCAGAAGAACGTACCGCGATGTTATTGCCAGATACCAGCCCTAAAAAACGCCGCAAACGCAGCCGTAAAAAAACCACTTCTACTGATAAAGTCGTGCTGGATTCTATTCATTGATGCAAGAAATACAGACAAATAAAGCACAGCAACATACCGCTTACATTGCGTTGGGTAGCAACTTACAAAACCCTATTTTGCAAATTAAACAGGCTTTTATTGCATTAAGCCAATTAACTCAATCCAGCTTAATTCAGACTTCTAGTCTCTATCAAAGCGAACCCGTCGGTTATGAAAATCAGCCAGATTTCATTAATGCCACAGCCGAAATTCGCACCACTTTAAGTCCAATTGAGCTGATGGATGCGCTATTGGCAATTGAAAATCAAGCGGGTCGCGAGCGCCCATTTGCCAACGCTCCGCGCGTTTTAGATTGTGATTTATTGTGCTATGACAATATTGAAGTGCTGTCACAAAAACTCACGCTGCCGCACCCTCGCATGCATTTGCGTGGCTTTGTATTATTACCTTTGGCAGAAATTGCGCCAGATTTATCCATTCCAAATCACGGCAATGTTGTAAAATTAGCGCAAAAGTATTTAAATCAAGGCATTCAGAAATTAGATGGTTCACAATGAGCATATTCAATAAATATCCCTATATCGTGATTGAAGGCCCAATTGGCAGCGGAAAAACCACGCTGGCTAAATTATTGGCAGACAAGTTTTCGGTGCAATTGCTAAGCGAAAAGGCTGAATCAAATCCATTTTTGCCACGTTTTTATCAAGATGCACAACGCTATGCGTTACCCACACAATTGTTTTTCTTGTTTCAACGTTCACGCCAAATCGCGGATATGACGCAGCGCGATTTATTTTCAGCGCCAACTGTCGCCGATTTCTTTTTAGAAAAGGACCCGCTATTCGCACGACTGAATTTGGATGACGAAGAATATGCGCTGTATCACCAAATTTATACACACTTACAATTAAAATCACCCAAACCAGATTTAGTGATTTATCTGCAAACACCGATTGAAGAACTCGCCGAGCGCATTGAAGAACGCAACATTAGTTACGAACAAGAAATCCCACTGGAATATATTGAGCGCTTAGCGGATGCTTACAGTGAGTTTTTTCACACTTACGATACATCTCCTGTATTGATTGTAAATAATGAAAAACTCAATATTATCAAAGATGAAAGCGCGCTTAATCTGTTAGTCGATAGAATTATGCAGATTAAAAGTAGCCGCGAATATTTCAATCCAAATTTCGACTAAGCTCGAAGCCAAACACCCTGACTACGGCCCAATCGGGCTATTGTGGCTAATTAGTAATTAGTAGACTATCCGTTATAAGATATTTGCATATGATTAACGAGATACATCATGAAAAAACTATTTACCTTTGCGGTTTTATTGTCAGCAGCGACTATAGCTAATGCTAATCTAATACAAAATGGCTCTTTTGAAGACACAAACCAGACTAACGGCACATGGAGTGTTTATAGCAGTATTAATGGCTGGTCAACAACCAACGGAGCTGGTATTGAAATTCGTAACAACGTAGAAGGTGTTGCCTCTAATGGCGTTAACTTTGTTGAATTAGATTCCCATAACAACAGCGCAATGGCGCAAGTGATTACCACTTCGGCTGGCTCACTATACGAACTTTTGTTCGATTATTCACCGCGTATTAATCAGCCTTCTACCACTAATGGCATTGCAGTCTTTTGGAATGGCACATTATTGGCTGAGATTACTGGTACAGGCGGCGCGAGTAACTCATGGGTTACGCAACAATTTTTTGTAACAGGTACTGGCAGCGATGTATTACAATTTGCTGCAACTGGCACAAACGATAGCTTCGGTGGCAATATTGATTATGTACAGTTGAACGCTGTACCAGTACCCGCAGCAGCTTGGTTATTTGCTTCTGCATTGGGGCTGTTTGGTATTGCTCGTCGCAACTCTATTTAAATTTATTTCTTAAATAGTATCTAAAAAATGGGACTTAATTAAGTCCCATTTTTTCGTCTTGATTGTAATCTCCGCAGCTATCTTTCATCTGCTTGTTTAGTATTCTTGCCAATATCAAAACAATTTCATTGTAAAATGTCGGCATGTTGCTATCTCAGTTAAATCAAAAAGTTAAATCTGGTGAAAAAATCGCCATGCTCACCTGTTACGATGCCACCTTTGCCAAGTTAATGGAGTCTGCTGGTGTGGATATTTTGTTGGTGGGCGATTCACTCGGCATGGTGTTACATGGCGCAGAAAATACGCTTAATGTCAGCATGCACCACATGACGTATCACACCAAAAGTGTCGCTGCTGGCGCACCAAACACATTGATTATTGCCGACATGCCGCTTGGAAGTTATGAGCACGATGCAGAAGCTGCCTACAAAAATGCAGAATGGTTAATCAAATCTGGCGCGCACATGGTTAAGTTTGAGGGTGGTGGCGAAAAAGCCAGCACGGCTAAATATCTGGTTGAACGCGGCATTGCGGTTTGTGCACATTTAGGTTTCACGCCGCAATCAGTTAACCAATTGGGTGGCTATAAAATTCAAGGCAAAACCGCAGAAGGCGCAGCTAAAATACTACAAGACGCAACTGCGATGGCAGATGCTGGCGTCAGTTTTATCGTGCTAGAAATGGTACCAGCCAGTTTGGCCAAAATAATCACCGAAAGCATTAAAGTACCCACTATTGGCATCGGTGCTGGAGTAGATTGCAGCGGCCAAGTATTAGTGATACAAGATTTATTAGGCATTTACACTGGCCCAGCGACAAAAAACTCCGCCGAATTTAAATCTCCGCGCTTTGTGCGCAACTTTTTAAAAGACACCAATAATATTCACGATGCGGTCTCGACTTATGTCAAATCCGTGAAAAATAAAACTTTCCCCGCTTTAGAACACAGCTATTAGCATACAGCTCTAAAACATCTCTATTCGCACTAAATTATTGGGCCAATATTCATTGCAATATAAAAAATTATTGGCTAAATTTTTTATCGGCAATCTTGCCAATTGCCATAAAAAATCCAACTTTATCTTAAAAAACCCTTCATTAATGGTGGTTCCATACAACCGAACATGGCTTATATAAACCAATCACAATATAACTTAAAATAAATTTCCCTTATAAATCAATCAATTGATTTTACATTCTTACTGGAATAGAACTTGCTGTAAAAACAACTCATCAGTAAAAATTAAAATCAGGGAGATTTTGCATGGTTAAACACAACCTAAAATTAAAAGCCATTCCAGCGATTGTTTCATTAGCAATGTTGACAATCACTTTACAAGTTCAAGCGGAAGAGATTGCTGTCAATGCAGTAGAAGTCACCGGTATCTTGCCAGAAAAATTAGAATCCGTACCGGGCTCATTTAATGTTATTGACGAAAAAGAATTAATCGACCGCCGTCCTTTTACAATAAGAGAAGCACTTAACAATGTGCCCGGCATCAATATTGTGGGTGAAGATGCGTTTGTTTTAGCGCCAAATATTGGTATTCGTGGTTTAGATCCACGTCGCACTTCACGTACATTATTGCTAGAAGATGGCATGCCACTGTTTTTAGCACCTTATGGCGATCCATCAGCACATTATTCAACACCATTGCAACGCGTTAGCCGTATTGAAGTGGTTAAAGGTTCAGGTCAAATTTTATATGGCCCACAAACCATTGGCGGCATGATCAACTTTGTGACAAAACCTGTACCGAAAGATGGTTTTGCAGGTAGCGTGCAAGCAAGTGCTGGCAATAACGACTTTACTGGTTTACATGCTAATGTCGGCTACGGCAACGAGCAAGGCGGCATTATGCTAGACGCTTTACAAAACAAAGGCGATGGCATTCGTGACAATCATAAATTTGATGTGCAGGAATACACGCTCAAAGGTCAACTTAACTTAACTGATCGTCAAACATTGATTGTCAAAACTGGTTACTACAAAGAAGATTCAAATGTCTCTGAAACAGGTTTAGGTGAAGTGGATTATGCAAGAGACAAGTTTCAGGCACCTTCTGGCAAGAACGATCACTTTAAGCAAGAGCGTAAAACATTACAGCTACAACATATTTTCCAATTTGACGAAAGCGCCAAACTGTCTACTCAAGCATACTACGTAGATTCATTCCGCTCCTCATTCCGCCAAACTGATGCGCCTGGTGGATATGAAGGCGACCCTGGTGACGAGGGTAGCTCGACTGGCATTACAGTGCTGGAACGTTGCCCAGGTGACGATACTGCAACAGAAGCAAATGCTGAAACCTGCGGTGGTCGCCATCGTCCACGTAGCTACCGATATTACGGTTTTGAACCGCGTTTAGATTTCCAACATAATTTATTCGGCATTCAAAGTGATGCAGTTGTTGGTCTTAGATACCATCAGGAAGACATCAAACGTCGTCAATTCCGTGGCAATGATGCACGTGCGCAAAGCTTATCTTTCTTAAAAGCAAATATTGGATTAGTGCCATCTGGTGTTGCGGCTTTCCGCGAAGATATTCGTATCGATGTGGACGCTAAATCTTACTATGCTCAAAATACTTTTTATTTGGGTAATTGGTCATTAACACCTGGTGTGCGTTACGAAGACTTGAAAATCAAAACGACAGTTTTACAAGCAAGTGGTAATGCAGGATTCTCTACAAGCACCAATAGACAAACCGAGGTCTTGCCAGGCTTTGGCATCGCTTGGAACGGCATTGCTAACACAACGCTGTTTGCTGGTGTGCATAAAGGTTTTGCACCACCACGCCCAGACCGTGACCTTGATGGCTTTGCAATTGAAAACACCAAGCCAGAAACTAGTGTAAATTGGGAAATCGGCGCTCGTTCAAATTACTTTAAGGGCATTAACATCCAAAGCACTTTATTTCACACAAAAGTGGATGATTTAGTGATTAACGGCGGTGCTGGTAGCTTTGTTAATGCAGGTCAATCGGAACAATCTGGTTTAGAGCTTGCTGCTCGTGTAGATTTTGGTACGATTTACAACACTCCGCACAATATTTACTTGCAAGGTTCTTACACAAACGTCTTTAAAGCAGAATTCACTAAAAATGGTCAAGATCCAAGCGAAGGCATTGTTAATGGCGATCGTTTACCTTATGCACCACGTCATATCGCATCAGTCAGCGTTGGTTACCAACATCCCGTAGGATTTGATGCGCGCTTTGGTGTAGATTATGTGAGTCGTCAACAGACTGATACTTTTGCACGCGTACTTGACCCAGTAGATGCTGCTTTATCAGGTTTGGCAGGCGATATTCCAGCTTATACTTTGCTGAATATGTCGGTTAACTTTAAACCAGTCGGTTCAAAAGCTAGCTACTTTATGAGCGGCTATAACTTAGCTGATAAAGAATACTTGGCAAGTCGCGTTGATGGCATGGCCGTCGGACGTGGCCGTCAGGTAGTTGCAGGCGTGCGTTACGATTTCTAATCGTTAATTTTAGTGGTTAAATTTTAACCGTTAAACAGCACTGGCGTTAATAAAAAGCAATTCACTTCGCAAGAGGTGAGTTGCTTTTTTATTTGTACTAGCTATCAAGCAAATCGGATTTATCAGGCGTTTTAATCCTGTTGTGGTTTAAAATAACGCCATGCAAATAATTGACTCAAAAAAGCGTTAAGTATTGCCCTTAAAAACCGCGTTAATATCGGTTTTGTACCAACCATGGGCAATTTACATGCTGGCCATATTCACTTAGTACAACTTGCAAAACAGCACGCTGACTGTGTGGTTGTGAGCATCTTCGTTAACCCATTACAGTTTGGCGCCAATGAGGATTTAGCCAATTACCCGCGCACATTAGAAGCTGATTTTGAAAAACTAAGTGCTGCAGGTGCAGATTTTGTATTTACGCCAAGCGTGGCTGAATTGTATCCAAATTACGATGGTAAAAATCTGAACCAGACCATGACAATCGCCCTGCCAGCTATAGCCGACATGCTTTGTGGCGCTAGTCGTCCTGGCCATTTTGCAGGTGTTGCGACAGTAGTCGCTAAACTTTTCAATCTCATACAACCGCAAATCGCCGTATTTGGACAAAAAGATTTTCAACAACTTTTTGTCATTCGTGAACTGGTTAATCAATTCAATTATCCAGTTGAAATCATCGCGGGCGAAACGGTACGCGAAGCAAGTGGCCTTGCTTTAAGTTCTCGAAACGGCTATTTAAGCGAAACGGCGCGCGCGTCTGCAAACCAATTAAATCAAGCTTTACAGGGAATCGTTGCTTCTTTAAAAAATGGTAATACGAATTTCAATCAATTAGAAAATCTCGCTGTTCAGCAATTAACCAACTTCGGCTGGTTGGTCGATTATATTTCTGTTCGCTCAGCCGATACTTTGCTCCCAGCAACAACGGACGACAAAAATCTGGTGGTTTTAGGCGCGGCAAAATTGGATAAAACGCGCTTGATCGACAACATAGCCTTTTGCGCTAAGTGATTGAAAAGACTATAATACAATCCCTTTTAATAAACGGTTAACCCCGCAAAATAAATCATGCAACGAACCATGCTTAAATCTAAACTGCATCGTGTAAATGTGACACATAGCGAGTTGCATTACGAAGGCAGTTGCGCGATTGATGAAGCTTTATTAGAAGCGGCGAATATTAAAGAATACGAGCAGATTAATATATATAACGTCACCAATGGCGAGCGTTTTAGTACTTATGCGATTCGTGCAGACCGTCATTCTGGCATTATTTCTGTCAATGGCGCAGCTGCGCACAAAGCGCACCCAAAAGACATCATCATTATTGCAAGCTATGCACATTACACCGAAGCGGAACTGCAAAACTACGCACCGCAATTGGTGTATGTGAATGATCAAAATCAGATTCAAACTCAACGTAACGCAATTCCAGCACAGGCCGCTTAAATAATGACAACAGATTCAAAAGCAACAGATTCAACACAACCAGCATCAAAACAAGCAACGTTTGATTTAGAAGCGATGAAAGTTGCGGTAATCGATGCCTTGGATGATATTAAAGGCTTCGATATCACCACAATGGATGTGCGAAAACTCACAAATATGACTAGCTACATGATAGTCGCAAGCGCCACTTCTAGCCGTCAAGCTAAAGCGATGGGCGATAACGTGCGTTCTAAATTAAAAGAAAAAGGCTATGAAATTCGTGGCACAGAAGGCGAAAAAGAAGGCGAATGGGTATTGGTCGATTTAAACGAAATCGTTGTACACATTATGGTGCCAGCAACGCGCGCCTACTATAATTTAGAACAATTATGGGGCGATGCAGAAGCGCGTCGCGGACATATCAAAGCGGTTTAGTTAACATCAATTTAGTTAACCAAAACAAACCGACAATAATCACTAGTGATTAATTAGTAGTTATGAAGCTGCGCATTATTTCGGTTGGCCACAAAATGCCCAATTGGGTTGAAGTGGCTTGTGCAGAATACACAAAACGCATGCCGCGCGAATTAGTGGTCGAGATTATCGATATCAAACCCGAAAAGCGCGCCGCGGGCAACAGCACAGAAAACATCCAACTCATTGAAGCAAAACGTATTTTAGAGGCGATTGGGCGTGATTATCTGATTGCCCTAGATGAGCGCGGCAATGAAATCACCACTTTGCAGCTAGCCGAAAAGCTATCAAGTTGGCAGGCTGGTGGCAGAGATGTCGCGCTGGTAATTGGCGGCGCAGATGGTTTGCATACTTCCGTCAAACAAAAAGCCGATTGGTTATGGAGTTTATCGAAACTCACACTTCCGCATGGTATGGTGCGTATCATGCTGGCAGAACAACTTTATCGCGCACATTCCGTTATTCAAAATCATCCTTATCACCGCGAATAAATTCGCCCAATTGCTGGCATGTTAAATGCTTATATATCAATAAAGCATATAGAAGCTTATTTTTATGGTAAAAATGCCCCAAAAATGGGAATTTAGTCCTTATTAGCTTAATTTTGAAGCAATCTTTAAGATCGGGGATTTGTTAATGGATAACAAAAGTTTAGTTTTATTATCAAAATTTTCAGTTTCAGCAAGAAGATTAATCGGCTCAGTTAATCCCGCCAAACTGCTGAAAGACCCTGAATATAGCGCAGAGGTTTTTCAAAAAGCTTTTGAGCTTGGCGATGAAGAGTTAATCATGCTTTCGCTTGAAGTTCAGACCATGCTTGGACTAATTTCCGCCACCACACCAGTACAAAATACAGCGAAAGTGGTTCCCATTAAGCAGGAAGAAGAACCTGAGAAAAAATATATGTTTGGGGCCAGAAGCTAATCTAACTAACTTCTACAAATTAATTAACAACTATAAACTTAACGCTATTTAATCGTTAAGTTTTAATTTAATTTTTAATCTTCAACTTAATTGATTGGTTTAAACCAGTATAACAATTACAAACATCATGTTTTGTTAAACTAGACAGATTATTTACTGTCTTTTTTGCATGGCTTATATCCACACTAACTCAGAATCCCACACCGAATCCAACGCAAAATCGTATGCAAAATCATTAGTTTGGTTTAGACGTGATTTGCGCGATTATGATCACGCCGCGCTTTATCATGCATTGAAAATATCCAGCCAAGTTTATTGCGTGTTTGTATTTGATACTGAAATTTTAGACCATTTGCAAGACAAGGCAGACCGCCGAGTTGAGTTTATCTGGGAAAGCATCCACGCATTAAAAGCGGCACTGCAACTTAAAGGTGGCGATCTGATTGTTTTGCATGGCAAAGCAAAAGAAGAAATCCCTAAACTAGCACGTTCATTAGAAGTTGAAGCGGTTTTTGTTAACCATGATTATGAACCCAATGCTATTGAACGCGATAGATTTGTGGCGGATACATTAAAGCAAAATCATATTGATTTTCATCATTATAAAGATCAGGTTATCTTCGAAAAAAATGAAGTCCTAAACATGGCTGGCAAGCCTTATGGCGTGTTTACACCGTATAAAAACATGTGGCTTAAAACACTGAATGATTTTTACGTAAAACCATATCCAGTGGATAACTATGTACAAAACTTAGCTAAGAGCGAAGAAACGCCCTTGCCTAGTTTAGAAAGCATGGGGTTTGAACGTACTAATTTATCTAATATGCACCTGCCCACTGGCATGCAAGGCGGATTGGCGTTATTTGATGATTTCAAACAGCGCATGAGTCGCTACAAAGAAGCGCGCAATTTTCCTGCGATTAAAGGCGTTTCTTATCTTTCAGTGCATTTGCGATTCGGCACCGTATCGATTCGCCACTTAGCGCGCGAGGCTATGCAAGTTGCAAGTATTGGCAGCCAAAGCTGGTTGAATGAGTTGATTTGGCGTGATTTTTATTTTCAAATTTTGCACCATAATCCACATATTGCCGTAGGCAAAGCGTTCAAAGCAGAATACGACAAGTTACCGTTTCCCAATGACAAAGCGCTATTTCAAGCATGGTGTGATGGTCAAACGGGTTATCCATTAGTCGATGCGGCTATGCGGCAACTTAACACAACGGGATTTATGCATAATCGCTTGCGCATGGTTGCAGCTAGCTTCTTGGTAAAAGATCTGTTGGTCGATTGGCGCTGGGGTGAGCGCTATTTTGCCGAAAAATTAATCGATTTCGACCTAAGTGCAAATAATGGCGGCTGGCAATGGGCGGCAAGTACAGGCTGCGACGCACAACCCTGGTTTAGGATTTTTAACCCAACCACTCAAAGTGAAAAATTTGATAGTTCTGGCAAGTTTATTCGGAAATATGTGACAGAACTGAGTCAGCATGATGACAAAGAACTGCACGCACCGTGGTTAATTCCACCATTACGTCAACAATCAATGGGTGTAATCATTGGTAAAAATTACCCTTTACCAGTGGTTAATCATACCAAACAACGAGCACTGGCCTTGTCTTTATATAAAAGTTGCAGCTTAAATAAAAATGAAAGTGACGGCATTAATGACGAGGCATAGTAATTGCTTAAGCTTTTGACTAGATATTCAGCCCTTGTGTGTATTAATGATTAACGTTGTTTCTACGCAACAATAAGTTGAGTGGCTAAACGGTTGAAATTTAATCTGTAGACAATGCCAACGCTGTCAGTGATAATGTTGGTGCTGTGTGTGATAAAATTCGGTTGGTAAAAATACAGCTTAAAAACAATTAATAACGTAATAAAAATTCAAATAAATCAAGTGAACATAATAATGCATTCAAAATTAATTACACTTTCTCTAAGCTGCTTGCTTGCCATATTCGTCAGTGGATGTGCAACAACGAATAATAATGACCCATTAGAAGGTGTTAATCGCGGTATTTACAAATTCAACGATGTGGCTGATAGAGCGATTATTAAACCCGTCGCAAAGGCTTATAAAGCCGTTACACCTTCGCCAATTCGCAAAGGTTTTAACAATTTCTTCAATAATCTAGGCTCGCTTACAACGGTTCTAAACGACTTGTTGCAATTTAAATTTTCCAATGCATTCACTGACGCAGGTCGATTTGTGATCAATAGTACGTTTGGTTTGGCTGGCTTTATTGATGTTGCGAGCATGGATAATATTCCCAATCATAAAGAAGATTTCGGTCAAACACTAGGCCACTGGGGCGTGGGGAATGGCGCTTATTTAGTATTACCGATATTAGGCCCAAGCACCGTGCGTGATGCAGCTGGCTTTGCCATTGATACGGCGACATCTGACCCTATTACTTATACGCATAATATTGGTCAAGTACGTTTACATAATCAAATACGTGCAGCGCAACTTGTTGATAAAAGAACCCAATTATTAGATGCAGGCGACCTTGTAGATGAGGCCTCGCTTGATCCTTATTCATTTGTGCGGGAAGCTTATTTACAAAGGCGAGCAAGCCAAGTTGCAGATGGCGTTGTTGATGCAAAAGCTTATGACGATGGTTTTGAACCTGCAGATGAAGATACCGTTAAATAAAACTGTTTAATATCACTTAATTAAGTAAATGCATTAATAAAAAAAGCCCTGTAAAAAAAGGGCTTTTTTTATTACCGAATCATAGTTAACTCAACTGCAATTAACCCGCCGCTACTGTCATTTGTTCAATCAAAATAGAACCAGTCAATTTTGAGGTATTTTTAATCGCATCTGTCCCGATTGCTATAATTTGATTCAGCATATCTTTCATATTACCCGCAATCGTAATTTCTTCTACGGGATAAGCAATCACACCATTTTCGACCCAAAAGCCTGCCGCTCCCCGCGAATAATCGCCTGTCACCATATTTAACCCATGGCCTAACACTTCAGTGACTAACAAGCCTGTACCCATTAACTGTAATAATTCAGCAAGACTCTGCCCAGTCGATTGGACAATCAAATTGTGACTACCACCCGCATTACCTGTCGTTTGCAACCCCAATTTTCGCGCTGAATAACTGGATAACACGTAACCTTGCAAGATGCCGTTTTGCACTAATTGGCGTGATTTGGTGGCAACACCTTCACTGTCAAACGGGCTACTGGCAACCCCTTTGTTTAGATGCGGATTTTCTAAAATATTTAACAATGGAGAAGCAACTTGCTTACCTAAACTATCCAATAAAAAAGAAGACTTTCGATACAAGCTACTGCCAGAAATAGCGCCAATGAGTGAAGATATCAAGCCTGATGCCAATGGTGCTTCAAATAAAACGGGGTATTGCCCTGTTTGAATCGTACGCGCACCTAAACGTCTGATACTGCGTTCGCCAGCTATTTTACCCACTGATTGCGCAGAGTCCATATCCAATTGATCACGCGCACTGGTATACCAATAATCGCGCTGCATATTATCGCCCTCGCCTGCGATAACCGAGCAACTCATGCTGTGTCTTGTACTGGCGTAACCACCGACAAATCCGTGGCTATTCGCGTAAGCAAACACACCTTCACTATTGGAAACACCTGCGCCTTCTGAATTAGTGATGCGCTCTTTATCTACTTCTAAAGCTGCGGCTTCACAAGCTTTCGCAATTTCAACCGCTTCATCCACACTGACATTCCATGGATGATATAAATCTAAATCCGGGATTTCAGTCGCCATTAAATCTGCATCTGCCAAACCGCAAAATTCATCTTGTGCGGTATATTTTGCAATATTACACGCCGCTTCTACGCTGTCTTTTAATGCATTTGGACTTAAGTCTGAGCTGCTGGCATGACCTTTTTGTTGACCAAAATACACCGTAATCGACATGCCTTTATCGCGATTGTATTCAATGTTTTCAGTCTCGCCTAAACGAACCGATACATTTTGACCTGTACCGAAACTCACTTCAGTTTCTGCGGATGATGCGCCAGCTTGCTTTGCTATCTTGAGTACATCTTGGGTGATTTGTTTTAAATGCGCTAAGTCCATTGTGGGGTTTGATTAATTCAATTGGCTAAAACTGGTATCATACCGTAGCTCAACCTAAAGCTGCTAGATTAAAACAGCAGCAACTTAACCCTATAAACAAGCCAAAAAATCCAAGTGAATACCGTGACTGAAAACGAACCATTAGAGCCTATCAGCAAAACCAAATTAAAAGCCGAAGCAGATGCGCAGCAGGCGATTGGTAAAAAGTTAATCGATTTATCCAAAGATAAATTGATTAAACTCAATCTGCCAGAAACCTTGTTTGATGCGGTGATGGAAGCAAAACGCCTTACGGCCAATGGTGCAGTGCGCCGCCAGCTACAATACTTAGGCCGATTAATGCGCGACGTGGACAGCGCACCAATTGTTGAACAATTGGAAGCGTGGGAAGGAAAAAATACGCAAGAAAATGCGCGCTTTCATACCATGGAACGCTGGCGCGCACGTTTGATTGCAGAGACAGCCGCGTTGGCAGAATTCTTAGCCAAGTTTCCACAGTCCGATATTCAACAATTACGCACCCTAATACGCAATGCCCAACGTGAAGCAGCCGCAGAGAAGCCGCCAAAAAGCAGCCGTGAATTATTTAAGTTGATTCGCGAAGTTAGCGAAACATCTGAATCTAGCGACACAGATGAGCTGAATGAAACAGACGAAAGTGAACCGCCGATTTGACAGCGCATGCGATCAATATATTGGCAGCAGTTATTTTTGTATGCGCGCTTTTACATACTTTTTCGACTAAATACTTTGAAGCGCTAGCAAATCGCCATTCAAACCATGCAGGATTATTTCATCTACTAGGCGAAATAGAAGTGGTTTTCGGATTTTGGGCGTTTATCTTAATCGGTTTATTGGCAGCATTTGCAGGCAGCAATTACGCTATTGATTATGTTGAATCGCGCCATTACACCGAGCCACTATTTGTGTTTGTCATCATGGTGGTCGCTGCCTCAAGACCTTTGCTTGAAGTAGTGCGTACGCTGGTAAAATCTATTGCTAACTTAATTCCCATCAATAATTTACTCGCCCAAGTATGGTTAAGTTTTGCGGCTGTACCTTTGCTGGGTTCATTTATTACTGAGCCTGCAGCAATGACACTCGCCGCACTGATACTCGCGCCACAAGTATTTAAACAAGGTATACCCGAATGGCTGAAATACGCAGCGCTTGGTGTGTTATTCGTCAACATTTCGATTGGCGGCACATTAACGGCCTACGCGGCTCCGCCCGTTTTAATGGTTGCCAGCGCATGGCAATGGGACTCCGCTTACATGGCAAGCACATTCGGCTGGCGTGCGGCAATTGCTGTGTTGATCAACGCCACTGCCATCAGTTATTTATTACGCAAACATTTAGGTGATACACCCACTTCAACTAAAACAATCAAAGAAAACAAAATCCCTGTTGCAGTCAGCTTCATTCATGTGCTGTTTTTAATCGCCGTGGTTATTTTTGCGCATCATCCGGTATTATTTTTCGGTTTATTCTTATTGTTTTTAGGTTTTACGCAGGCCTACGAGCGCTATCAATCACCATTATTGTTAAAAGAAGGTTTGTTAGTTGGTTTCTTTTTAGCGGGGTTAGTCGTGTTGGGCGGCCTGCAGCAATGGTGGCTGCAACCGATTATTTCTACTTTGGCACCTATTCAATTATTCTTTGGTGCAACTGCATTGACAGCAATCACCGATAACGCCGCACTCACCTATTTGGGCTCGCTGATTAGCGGCATGACTGACCAATCCAAATACATGTTGATGGCAGGTGCTGTAGCAGGCGGCGGGCTGACTGTGATTGCAAATGCGCCTAATCCGGCAGGCGTGGCATTGTTAAAAAAAGGCTTTAATGATGAGTCAATCGGCGCAGGTCAATTACTTGTCGGGGCATTGGCACCAACGGCTGTCGCTATTGTGATGTTTTTAATCTAATTACTTAACACTTTTTTCGCTTAAATTAGCGCAATAAATTAGACTTAGAGCAAAGTCACTCTTCAATCGCTTTATCCGCATCTTTTTTAGGCGGCAGCAGAAACTCTTCCGGATGTTGATTTAACCGTGACAATACTTTCACAAATAGTAATCGCCATTGTGCAAAACTAACTTTTCGCGACTTCATCGCAACATATAACGCTAAACCAAAGCTCACCGCCAGATTCATGGTGGCAATCAGAAAAATACCTAACCCCGCCATTAAAAACATATGTGTGGTCAGATTAAAATCCAAAGTAAATGCTGAAAAACCAATAAACGCAGAAGCAAAAGTCACGTGTCGAATATCGATTGGCAGCCCTAGCAACACACCCAAACCTGACATTCCGCCAAGCAGACAGCCGAAATAAAAATTACCCGCCAGCGCACCTAAATTATTTTCAATATAGTTAGCCAAACGATTTAACCTAGGTTTTCCCAATAATTTTTGCAGCCATCTAAGCGCAGCCAAGCGTTGTGGTATTTTGTTATAGATAGATAAGTTATCGTGATAACCCGCAATTAGGCCCGATAAAAACAAACAAACGCCTGCCACGCCCGCATATAAAACCGCGCCACTTTGGCTGGGATCATTATCTCTTAATAGTTGATGCGCTTTTTCGACGTTGACAAAATGATTGCCAGTTAAATAAAAAATTACCCATGAAATCAAGATACTTAACGGCAACAACACCATCACATTGCCCAAAATAGCGATTGTCTGGCTGCTCATGGTTTGCGAAATAATCTTAACCAATTTATCTAAGTTTTTAGTCTTGCCGTCACTGCTACCAATACTGCTAGCAATCGCCGCGGCGGTCATGGCTGGTTGTTTAGTCGCCACCGTAAAATGCAGCGTATGAATCCACACAAAACCCAAACCATAATTAAGGCTGAACAAAATTGCCTCTGTCAGTGGTGCAAAATGCTGTTTGGCGATGAGGATTTTGAGTACCGCCATAATCGAAATAATCAATCCCGCACCCATCGCGGAGCGCATCAATTTGAAATAATCAGTGCGTGTCGTGGTGATGTAGTGCTCGCCAGTTCTGCTGGCATTTTCAGTCACCCTTAATGCAATTAACTCAATATTTTGGCGAAAATGTTGCCGCACGTCATTCTTGTGGCATTCTGCATAAACCAGCGTTTTAAATAAACTGAGCGCGTCGAACTTTACGCTGGTTTTATTCTTAATGCCCACGATCATGCCGAAAATCGCTTGCAACCTGTCCAGTTGCTGCGTCATTCTTTGCAATAAAAAGGTTAGGCGAATACTCGTACCCGTTTGCGAGCTGTTTTTACGAATTTTCGTAATCACCTCTCTACATTGCTGCAGCATGATCAACACATGGCTGACATCGGTCTGATTGGCACTATCGGCGCTGACAACAGCCGTAATTTCAGCATTTTGAATAATAAAAGGTGAAGTATGTTTTTCTAAATTTTCGTGGTTTTTAACCAACTCCGGCTCTAAACCAGAAGCCGATAATCGGTAAGAAAGTATCTGTGATGCCTCTAATAACTCATCATAGATCGCATTCACAACGTCAGCATCCGCAATGTCAAAATGCAGCGCATCCATTAACTGCAGCCAAATTTCATCCGGTATCGCTAACACCCATTTTTCATCGCTGGTTTCAGTAAAAATCAGCGCAAAGATGTCTTTTAAGTAACGTTTATCAATCGCTTCTGGCAGAATTAGGTGGCTAACACGACGATTGAGTTCTGAGAAAAAACCACTACTTGGCTGAATACCAGAATCTGCAAAAATAGAAATAGGCCGATGTGCTTGGATAAGATTTAAAACCGCCGCATGCAAATAGTCGGCATAGGCTTTATTACTATTTAAAACTTTACACAGCGTTTGTAGCGAATTTGTCGCATCTTCCGCTTTATTTAATCCGCTTGGACGTATCGCGCCAACGATATCGGCCAACAATTGGATGGAATCTGATTTTCCTTCTAGACGAATTTTGACTAAATGCGCCTGCAAAATGCCTTGAATGTTGCTGTAATGAGTCATGCTATCTGAAATATACAAAAAAATTGCCACTCGAAAGTAGCCTGAAAAAGGGATAAAGCTATTTAATCACGTGGCGCACGTTTATGCCTAACGATTAAGCACGCCTAATGATTAAGCGCGCCACGTGGCAATTAACTTAAATTGAATTAACGTTGATTGATTGCAACTTCTACGGTATTTGGTTGACCAGCACGTTCATACACCATTGCAACGGTTTGGCCTTGATATTTGCGCGCCGCGGTTGATAACTGCTCTGGTTTTTCAAGCACGGTGTCACCCAGTTTGATTAACACATCGCCACGCTTTAAATTGGCTTTTGCTGCGGCGGAATTTTTAATCACCGCAATCACTTTTAAACCCTCTTCTTCAATCGCTTTTTCATCTTCTGGCAATTCTTTTTTAGATAATTTAATCACATGCACGCCTAACAAAGGCTTAGGCAATTTTGCCCAATAACTGGCGTAATAATTATAGTTAGTTTGCTCTTTTTCTAAATCTTTTTCAGTTAACGCTTTGCCTGCTTTAGCGGCTTCTTTAATTAACGCTATTTTATTGGCAGGCGTTTTCTCAGTACCATATTTGCTGTAAACCAGCACCGTATCTGCTTTTAGCGCTTTCGCATAAGCCAATGCTTGTTCAGCTGGCACATCGCCCGCAGTAAACCCTGATGAACCCATCAAGTCATAACCATTTTCAAGCATGCTGATATCATCTTCTTCCTTATGATTACTCACATACATTTTGGTATCTGGATTAGCCTGTAAAGAAGCTAAATTGCCGCTATTTTGTGCTTTATAGCTTTTTGCATACCAGTTTTCGGCAGGGCTAATATCAGTAGGATTAGCCGTTTCAGCCGCGTACAACTGTGTTGCCAATAAAAATATACCCAACGTTAACAAACTGCCCAACATTAATTTTGGCGAAATACCTTTTTTAACTAGAGCATCTTGTTTGGGACTTTTCGCTCGCGCACTATTAACCTGCATAGGCTGATAATTGGTTTTTTTGATTGATGTTTGATGACGAACAGGCAGCATGAAAGAATCCTTTTACATTGAAAATGTTATGATTAGCGCTTAAACAATCACACAACAACACAGACACGCTAATGATAAAACAATTCATTAAAATTGGCTTAATTTCTATTTCCGATCGCGCAAGTAGCGGCGTCTACGCCGATAAAGGCATTCCCAGTTTACAAGAATGGTTAGAAAAAGCCCTCATTACGCCCATTAAATTTGAAACGCGATTAATTGCCGATGAGCAAGATGAAATCGAAGAAACTCTCATTGACTTAGTCGATTATCAAACGTGCCATTTGATTTTCACCACTGGCGGCACAGGCCCTGCTTTGCGTGATGTAACGCCAGAAGCCACATTAAAAATTGCCTACAAAATCATGCCCGGCTTTGGTGAGCAAATGCGCCAAATCAGTCTGAATTTTGTGCCGACAGCTATTCTGTCCAGACAAGTCGCTGTTATTCGCAAACAATGCTTGATTATTAATCTGCCTGGTCAACCCAAAGCAATCGCACAAACGCTTGAGGGTTTAAAAAGTGAAACAGGTGAAGTGAAAGTGCACGGTATTTTTGCGGCTGTGCCGTATTGTCTGGATTTATTGGCAACTGAAGATTCACCGATGCCGTATGTGGAAACCAATGAAGCAATTGTAAAAGCCTTCAGGCCAAAGTCAGCCGTATCAAATAAATCTGCACTATAAAGTGATTATTTTTAAGCAAAAAAAGTGTTAAGTACTAAGTGTGAAATTCTGCGTACTAGAATGTATAAAATAAAAAAAGCGCTGAATAAACAGCGCTTTTTGTAAATCATTAATGCATCTTATTGATTTGCACGGAACACGATGCCTACGTATCTAAATGCTCCTAAACCATCCCAACCAACTGGGTAATTATTACTAAAGTTATTCACACTGGTGGTGTACTTTTTATCAAATAAGTTTTTAGCGACTAAATTCACTGAAAACTTATCGTTTTTGCCACCAACGATACCAAAGCCACCGTCAGTTACAGAATAACCACTCACTTTGCCGTACTCAGATAATTGTTGCTCTAAGTTTTGTTTTGAGCGCACCACAGTACTAAAGAATGCATGCCCTTTAAAGCCATTATAGAGTGGGAACCAATAATCCGCACCAATAATACCAGTTAAGCGCGGAGCACCAACAATTTGCTTGCCTGTGTTATCGCAAACCACACTTGTCGTTATTTCTGCAGGGCAAGTCGCTTCACTCCAATCGGTATAAGTTGCATGATTGTATGCCCCTGCAAAATTGAATGACAGATTACTATTGACAGCGTAAGCACCATCAATTTCAATACCACGCACAGTGATTTCAGGAATATTACCAAAGTCAGATATATATCCTGTTGGAACACCTGCTGATATGCCTACAAAATTACTGGTCGTCGCTTGGTAGTCTTTGATTACAGTATTGTATAAGTTTACGTTCAACATTAATTTACGGTTGAGCAACAAGCTTTTTACACCCAGTTCGAAATCCACAGTTTTCTCTGGATCCACGGTTAGCCGCGCGCCATTACTAGTCCTAAATGCGACTGCGCTGGATTTTTCACCGCCCGCCGCTGAGGCATAAAACATCACATCCTCATTATATTTATAACTTGGACTTAACAACCAAGAAATTGAATTTTCTGTGAGTGAGTCTTTAATAGGCCCAAATGTAGCTCCGGTTTGTGCTGTTCGAATTGCATTTGCTGCAGAAAGTTCAGCTACAGAAGCTCCTGGAGCATCCGCTGCTGTAAGAGGAGTAAGTGCAGAGCCGTCAAAAAAGGTGCTTTGACGAGTTATCGAATTTTCACGTCTTTCACGTGTAAATCGTAGACCAGTAGTTAGGTCTACTTTTTCTACTAAATGCCAATTGATTTGCCCAAATATTGCACGGCTATCTACTTCTGATATTTGTCTATTGGTGGCAAATACATTGTTAAGTGATTTTTTCAATAGATTAACGCCAGAGGATGTGGCTGGATTAGCACCTGCGCCGTATAGAGTATTGTATTGTCCATTTGTCGCAAAGAACGCACCTGCATCGTCGTAATAAACATTTCTACTTAGCGTATCGGTTTTCCCATCTAAGTAAAAGAAACCCGTTTGATAATCAAACAAGCCACCTTCTTCAGAAGTTAAACGAAACTCTTGAGTAAATTGATCTGCATTGACTAAAGTTCCACCACGCGAAAGATTAAATTTAGTTTCTTGCGCGTCGTTTTTCGCATCAAACAGATAACGACGACCACCTGTAATTGAAGTCAATGTAACTGGGCCTAAATTCCAATCTAAAGTAAGTGCTGCGCCGCGATTATAAGTTTTTAAAGGTTGCGCAATCACTGTGTTTAACTCAACTTCGTCCAGATTATTCTTGCCAATTAAGGGACGATAATTTCCGCCATCAAAATATCCGCGAGCTAAACGGCTAGTATGCGTAGTTGTTCGTATTACACTGCCACCGTCTGTTGTCAGGGGATCAATAATCTTGGCTTTTGTATTGCTATTTTCATTAGCAAATGCCGCATCTAAATTCACTTTAGCCGTAATATTTTCAGTTGGGGTAGCCAAGAACTGTAGACGACCGCCGTAACGATTTTTCTCATGTGTCGCACCACCATTGGTGGTTGTAATTTCACGGTCGCCCGTTTGTTTGTCTACAAAGAACGAACCACGCCACGCCAATGCATCTTCAATGATACCGTTAGTGTATGCGCCACGCGCTTTAAAGCCGCCTGGGGAATCACCCGAATTATTCAAACTTGAGCTTGAATTGCCGCCCGCTTCCAACTCTAACCAACTGCTTTCTTTGAAGCTTGGCGCACGGCTGACATAATTGATTAAGCCCATTGTGGTGTTTTTGCCCTTCAATGTTCCTTGCGGGCCACGCAGTACTTCTACACGATCTAAATCACTAAAGTTTTGAAACGACATACCAACTTGGCTTAAGTAGATATCATCTACCACAATACCCACTGCAGATTCCGCGTTTTCATTACCTGTCGATTTCCCCACGCCACGAATCGAAATGCCGGAGCGGCGTGCATTTGGTGTAGTAGCAGTTAGACCTGGCGATACACGTTGCAAATCGTCAATGCTAAAAATACGGTCGCGATCAATTTGCTTGCCGCCAATAATATTGATTGGAATAGGCACATCTTGTGCGATTTCTGTACGATTGCGAGAAGTAACCACTACGCTACCGAGCAAATTGGTATCATCAACAACGGTTGCTTGCTCTGCCTTAGGCTCACTCGGCGCTGTTGCGGTTTCTGCAGGCTCACTCGGATTAGTGGTGCTTGCATTTGGATCATTTTTAGACTGGTTAAGCGCATCTTTGGTAGCCTTTAACTCTTGCTCTAACCGAAGTATTTTTTCTTGATATTCTTTTTCGGTTACAGCGTTCTCTGCCGCTAATAATTGGCCTGAGTATGGAATCGTAAGTGATGTTAGTACGATTAAACCACCCAAGCTCATGGATGATTTAATTGGATGCGCTGAAGCGATAATATCGACTATTCTTTTTCTAACGAATCCTGTGAGTTTGTTTTCTGTTTGCATGTAATCCCCCAAATAATTAAGTTCTAACGATGAACTTCTAGCTGACTTCTTCGAGTCAACAACAAGGGAATGCATAGGCAAGTATTGTTCCAACAGATATATTTTATTTTTTTAAATTACTTACAAACATATAAGACTTTGAATTAATTATTATTTTTTTATATTTTCCGTCAAAAATTAATTTTTTCACTCTGTTAATTTCTAATCATTTTTTATAGTGTTAAGTTTCTAAATCAGCAGCCTGTATTACAACTGTTGCTATACAAACAAATAACGATAATTGAGCAACAGTTATTTGAATGCTTTTCAACATCTCACAAAATCTTATTACTTCGATTTAGTTTAAGTCGGTTATAGGCTAATATCCTCAACATGATTATCCCATTGCATCGCTTTTTGAAACGATATTCGATAAGGCGCACGCTACTTGCGCTGTTAGTTGCATCGCTTTTTATGACTACCTACTTAATGTTGATTGAGCTCCCACCAAAAAAGATGGGCTGGCCGTATTGGGATAAAGTACAGCATATACTGGTATTTTTGATACTAACTGGATTAGCATTAAGTTTATTTTTTAAGCAGCGTTGGCGCTGGGTATTAGGGCTGGCGATGTACGGCGCATTAATAGAATGGTTGCAAGCGACACTGACTATCACCCGCATGGCCACAGTGGGTGATTGGCTGGCCGATATAACTGGTATCGCTATCGCAGTTATGGTGTTTGTGCTGATTGATAAGCTATGCATAAAACCTGCCGCAAACTTAATCTCGCATTCCGCCTAATATTGGCACATTAATATGTCTTCCGAATTTAATTTAATCGCACAATACTTCACCAAACCTACACCGCAAGCGGATTTAGGTGTGGGCGACGATGCCGCTTTAATTTCTATTTCAAGCGGTATGCAGCTTGCTATTTCAGCCGATATGCTGGTAGCAGGCACTCACTTTTTTGAGGATTGCGACCCGTACCGATTGGGCTGGAAATCACTCGCTGTGAATATATCCGATATGGCGGCGATGGGTGCGCAACCAAAATGGGCGACTTTGGCGATTGCATTGCCCAGCATTGACGAGGCATGGTTAAAACCGTTCAGCCAAGGTTTTTTTGCTTGCGCGGATCAATTTGGTGTCGATTTAATTGGCGGCGATACCACACGCGGACCACTCAATATCAGCGTGCAAATCATGGGCGAAGTGCCCACTGGCAAAGCCATTAAGCGCAGTGGCACAAAGATTGGTGACGATATTTGGGTAAGCGGAAATCTTGGCAGCGCGGCGTTGGGTTTGGCGCATTTGCAAAATAAAACCCATGTTTTAGGCAATGCGCTACCAGTTTGTTTAAACGCACTACACATGCCTACGCCACGATTAGCACTGGGTATAGCTTTGCGCGATATTGCCCATAGTTGTATTGATATTTCAGATGGATTGCTGGCGGATTTGGGTCATATTTTGCAATCATCGAAACCCAGCAACTCCACATTTGGCGCACAGATTGATTTAGCGCAAATTCCCTGCATCGCTTATCTAAAGCAAGATTTACAAAACGCACAAACGCAGCAGGCTATTTTAGCGGGTGGTGATGATTATGAGCTTTGTTTTACTGCTCCAAAATCCAAACGCGCGGCCATTCAAATGCTCAGTAATCAGCTTGGCTTGCCGTTAAGCTTAATTGGTGAAACTCAAGAAAATTCAGGTATTAAAGTGATGTATAACGATAAACAATTAACGCTTTCAAACAAAGGGTTTGACCATTTTGACTAACTCAAATCCAGCTAATCAAGATTCAGCAATTTCAAATCAGCCAACATTCAAGCTGTTAATCGCGCATCCCGCCCATTTTTTAAGCTTGGGTTTTGGTAGTGGATTAGCTAAAAAAGCACCTGGCACTTTTGGCACGCTGGTTGGTATGCCGATATTTTGGCTGCTTTCACGCTATACATTTCATACACAATTAATCGTGATTACTTTCCTATTTTTAATCGGCATTTATTGTTGCGCCAAAACAGGCAAAGCCTTGGGTGTGGCGGATCACGGTGCGATTGTTTGGGATGAAATCGTTGCCATTATGTTGGTGTTAGCGTTCACACCGCTGCATTGGTTTGCATGGTTAATCGCATTTGGTTTATTCCGTTTATTTGATATTTGGAAACCCTTTCCAATTGAGCAATTTGACGCGAAACTCAAAAATGGCTTCGGCGTGATGTTTGACGACTTACTGGCTGCCATTTACGCAATCGCTGCTTTTAAAGTGCTGTTATGGATATATTTGGGGGTAAAAGTGCATGCATGAAAGCGCACTTTTATATGATCAAGCGCTTTTAAAACAAGCCCATGCATTAGCCAGCGAATTGGGTATTTTGTTAAAAGCACGCAACATCATGCTCACTTTGGCAGAATCCTGTACGGGCGGTATGGTTGCAGAAACGATTACCAGCTTGCCCGGCAGCTCTGCTTGGTTTGATTGTGGATTAGTGACTTACAGCAATCAATCAAAAATTGAGCTTTTAAAAGTGTTAAGTCAAACACTGGAAACCTACGGTGCAGTTAGCGAAGCGGTTGCAAAAGAGATGGCATTAGGTTGTTTAAGCAGAATAACGCCTGATAAAACTCACACCTATATTGCCGGCAGTATTACGGGCATTGCTGGGCCAGATGGCGGAACTGCAGAAAAACCTGTCGGTACCGTTTGTTTTGCTTGGTCAGGATTAAACTTAAGCACACAAACTGACTTGTTCACACAAGCTGAAACGAAGATTTTCAGTGGAAATCGCCAACAGATCCGTCAACAAGCCACGGTTTTTATGCTGCAAAACTTGATTAAAATATTAGGTTAAGTAAACAATTAAGTACAATAAGTTAACTACTTAACATGAACAACTTATTGAAATTAACGACTTAACGTTAACAAGGCATGAAGTTTAAACTTGCCTCGTTAACGATTAATGAATAGGTGGTTAACGATGTCCACGGCGATCATCACCTCTGTGTCCGCGGTCATCGCCACGATTACCCCAGCGATTATCGCGATCTCTGTTGCCATAATAGCGGCGGCCGTTGTCGCGATGTCCGTTGTTAAAGTACTGATAACCAAATGAAGCACTTGGCGCATAGTAGTAAGGACTTGGATAAACTACTCTTGGCGCACTGTAATAAGGTTGAGCATAATAAGCGTTTGGCGCATAAATAACGGGCGGCGCTGAATAATATCGGACAGGTG